>VOFG01003698.1_pt1 | contig 22269 bp, 49 predicted proteins | sample 5384171 | NCBI WGS metagenome assembly VOFG01 (sample SAMN12384726, study PRJNA508395) | human gut metagenome | isolation source: healthy gut F | host: Homo sapiens | reverse complement strand
TTCATGGTATTTCCTAAGATACTGTGATCCGCATAATGATAAGGCACTTGCCAGTCCGGAGTCGTTAAAATACTGGCTTCCGGTTGACTGGTACAATGGCGGTATGGAGCATACGACCCTGCATTTGCTTTATTCAAGATTCTGGCATAAATTCCTCTATGATCAGAAGGTCGTTCCGACACCGGAACCATATCAGAAGAGAACATCCCACGGAATGATCCTCGGTGAGAATGGCGAAAAGATGTCTAAGTCAAGAGGAAACGTCGTAAATCCGGATGACATTGTAAGAGAGTACGGGGCTGATACCTTAAGAACTTATGAAATGTTTATCGGTGCCTTTGACTTGGCAGCATCCTGGTCAGAAGATGGCGTAAAAGGCCGCCGCCGTTTCTAGAGCGTGTCTGGAAATTACAGGATATCATGACAGATGAGGAAGGTTATTCTGCGGATTTAGAGACAAAGATGCATCAGACCATCAAGAAGGTCAGCAATGACTTTGAAAACTTAAAATACAACACAGCAATTGCTGCAATGATGGCAGTGATCAACGATTTCTATAAGAAGAATGCCGTTACCAAGGGCGAATATAAGACCCCTCGATCACCTTATTGAATCCGGTTGCACCTCATATTACAGAAGAGTTATGGCGCATCGTTGGTGGAGAGGGATACCTTTACCAGACGACATGGCCGGAATATGATGAAGCAAAGACTGTTGAGTCAACCGTTGAGATCGCAGTACGATCAACGGAAAGACAAAAGGAACGATAACCATTGGTAAAGACGATGCAAAAGATGATGTTATTGCAAAAGCAAAAGAATCTATTGCAGATAAGTTGACCGGTAACATTGTAAAGAGATCTATGTACCGGGACGCATTGTCAACATCGTAGCAAAATAAGAGCAAGATATACATAAGGACGACTCATGGGTCGTCCTTATTGTCTGTCTTAATGTGGGCGGAAAGTATGTACCAGTTGGATGATACGATCCGCCTTTTTTTTGTTCTTCCGGTGACATGTTCTGCTTTAACATACCGATGAGCAGTGTCGTCTCAGCATCGGTAAAAGTCAGTCCCTTTGATCTTGCCTCCATTGCGGCACTGGATACCTGGCTTGCCAGTTCATTGGCTGTCCCTGTGTGGGATCTGGCGGCAAAAGCCTGCAAAAAACTGTTGCTTTTCTTTGGGAATGGATTGGAAAATCGGGTTGTTCAGAAAAGAAGGATCCATTAGTCGTTGCCTCCGTTAAATAGGATTTCGTAGGTGGATAACATCTGCATGGCGTTTAATACCCGATCGATCTGTCTTTTTTTCATTGTCGTTACAATAGACCTGATGGCATTTAAGATGTCAGATGTTGAATTTTTTTTTTCCATGGCACCGATCTGCATGGTATTTTCCGGATTTTCAAAATATTCCATCGTCTTTTGCATTTGCAGATAGGAGATCATCATGGAGATATTTTGTGCCGTCGATCCCAGGTAAGGCAGGATCGTTTTTAATATGTTTATTTCCTTATTTTGTAAACGGTTGTCATAAAGAGAAAGAGATTCATTTTCCATAAGTTGTTTTTTTATTTACTATATGACGGATTTTAAAAGTTAGAATAAGATAATAAGAAAATACTTATAGGAAAATAGAAATATGAGACGATTGATCCTGCGTGGAAAATGAATGTTTTGAAGTGGATGAGGAATGCCTGCGGAAAAAGAAAAATGCAGGGAGAAGAATGTATGCACTGTAAAAAGAACGAAAAAGGAAAAGACGATCGTTGGAATGACAGGAAAAAGAGAGGAAGATAGTATAATAAAAGGCGCCCTAAATAAGGACGCCTTTTTTCGATGAAGGTTTTTTAGAAGAAACTTCCGCAGCCGCCGCCATCGTTACAGCAGCAAAGAAGTAAGAGGATGATCCAGATGCTGTTTCCACATCCACATCCGTCATTTGAGAAAGATGATCCATTACCGCATAATGCTAAGATCAGGATGATCCGATCAAAGAAGAGCAGCATCCGTTATTGTTGTCATTTCCACATCCACAATTTGTTGCTACAAGGTCACTCATAAGAAACCCCTCCTAAATATTTACACTGTATCTTATGCTGGTTTTTACAATTGGTTACAGAAAATGCAAAAAGTAAAGCAAACGGCAATAAAGGCAAGAAAACGGTATTGCAAACCGCATTTTCTCTTTATACTTATAATTGTTTATGTCAAGGCAGTGCTCGCGGATGATTCCGGCAATGTGGAATCCAATCAGGATAGCAAGGTACAAGTTACCGTCGAAGGCGGAGAATTGCTTGGCTTTGGCAGTGCCAATCCAAGAACGGAAGACGCTTTTGATGCCGGGGAATATACGACATACTACGGTAATGCACTGGCGGTCATCCGGGTGACGGATGCCAATGCTGTCACAGTTTATGCTAAGACGGAAGATGGCTCATGGGTAGAATGTCGGATACCAGTTATATAAACAAAGTGATAACATATGTAAGTGTAATAGAAAAGCAGTTTGGGATCAGACATGATAGATTGTCTTCACAAACTGCTTTTTACTGTCTATAAATAGAAGGGGCTTATTTAGGCCTGTGTCCGCTTACGGATGACGCGATACATATACTTGATATTCTGGCGAAGTCGATTTTCACTAATTGTGCCATTTTTAATACCTTCGATAATCGGACTTACATAGGTATCGTCCGTAGTGCCTGGTGTCATCCAGCAGTTGCCTGCGGCAATGGCTTTGGCAACATCGGCGGTATCGTAACTGTTCCAGTCTGTCATTACATAGCCATTGAAGCCGAATTCGTTTCGAAGATGCCCTGGATCATTTCTTCGTCCTCGGCTGTAAAGACACCATTACATGCATTGTAACCGGTCATGATAGAATCCGGTTTGTGGATGTCAAAGGCTACCTCAAAGGTGCGTAGATAGAGTTCACGGAGGGCGCGCTGTGAGACAATGGAATGATTACGCTTTCTGGATGATTCTGCATTGTTACAGCAAACATGTTTAATGGATGCAGATACGCCATTTTCTTCCAATCCCTTGCATTGATTTCCTGCCATGATGCCGCCCAGCAGCGATCCTCAGAAAAATACTCCGGATGACGGCCGCAGAGTGGATTCCTATGCAGGTTCATGGCCGGCGCCAGAATCATCTGCACATTATTTTCTGGCTTCTTCGGCAATCACGCGACCGACTTGGTAAGCCGATCAGGATTCCAACTAGCACAGACCAGATTAGAGGTAGGCATACCAATATTTGGTTTGTTGATATTGACACCATTATTGCCGTCTGCAACAGCAAAATAAGGAATATCTCGTCCTTCCAATTGATAGATTCGTCCGGCAACGCCGACATCCTGCATACCCCAGCCGGAACTTGCACAGACAGAGAAGCGGGCTAGTTCCTCGACAGACCAGTCATCGATAAAGGAATCGTCGATGGCTTCTGTATCCGGATGTTTGCACGGTGGGTCTTATGCTGAAGTTCATGCACGTCTGCGATGATACCACTCTTTTGCCGCTAGGATACGTGTTTTCATCCTTTTGGAAAGGCGTAAAGTCTACCGGTGGTTTCATATAATCACCAACAATTTTGATGGTCTGGGTTTCTGTTGCTGTAATGGAAGCAACTTCTGTGAGGGCATGGATGTCATCCCCCGCAATAGAAATGATATTCGCCAGCCTCTGTGATAAAGGCATGCCTTTCTTCATCGTAGGAAGCAAGGTTTTCTACAGGAACGTCCAGTGTTAAAATCTCGGAGGCTCCGGCGGCAAGCAGTGATGTTTTGGCAAAGGCAACCAGACGCAGTGCCGGTTGCTCCAGTTTCCCATCCGGGATGGTGGCATGATCTCAACGACTTCTTTTCCGCTTACCTTTCCTGTATTGGTGACAGTGGCAGAAATGGAAATATGAGATAAGTCCTGTCCCGTGCATAAAGATTGATGGCAAAGTTGGTGTAGGACAGACCGTGTCCAAATGCATAGGCGACATCTTTTTTGAACGTTTCAAAATAACGATAGCCTACATAGATATCTTCCTCATACACGGTATCGATCCAGATATCATCATCTGCGCCAACGGATTCTTCTGCACTTGGTGCAACATAGAAGTTATGTGCAGAAGGAATATCAAAGTAATCGAGACTCCAACTATCCGGAAGTTTACCGGATGGATTGGTCGTTCCGTTTAAGATATTTACCAGTGCCTTACCGCCAAGCATGCCGGAAAATCCGGTCCAGATAACAGACTCAACTGCCACGTCCAGTGTCCAGCGGACATCCATAGGATAGCCGGAATTGATGATAGCAATTATGTGGGCATATTTTTTCTTGGCTTCGCAAATCTGTTTTTCTTCCGCATCGGTCAGATAAAACTCCCCTGAAAAGTTCCGTTGTCAAAGTTCTCTCCGGATGCGCGTGAGATTACAAAAAAGACAGGTGTCGGCATCTTCAGTGAGGATAAAGTTACTGTCTGCCAATGCCTGTCCAAGGCGTACATGGTAGCGCGGATTGATCTTTCCGGCACCGACAGCACCGTCACGGAAATTTTCCTCACCGATCACGGCGAGTTTAGCATCTTTGACAAGGGGAAGCAGTCCATTATCATTCTTTAAGAGAACCATGCCTTCCTCAGCAGCTCCAGGGCGATGGCTTCGTGGGTAGCGTAGGCAGGATCCGGCAGATTTTTAGCAACCGTGGAAATGATATAATCCTGTGGATCCATAACATTACCGTCGGTATCAGTAAATCCTTCAAAGTGGAAGGTATAGTCTGTGCCGTATTGGGTGCAGATGTCGCGAACATAGACGCCCATTAACTGCACACCGCCCGCAATAGACATGGTGGAAAGAATGTATTTGACAGGAATTCCATCGTAAGTGACCTGACCTTTGATATGTTCATCTATCGGTTTGGAAAAGGAAAGGATGAAACAACCGGAAAAGGCATGATTGAGCATATACATCTTGCCATCGACATCATCAATGTCATATTGTGCCACGGTTGAACCTCCCTTTAGGATGGGCTTCTTCTTACTTGGATCCAAAGGCGTCAGATCCACGTCCGCTCCATTTGCCAGCGCGAGTATGGCATCGGCAAGTTGTGCAGATTCCGGTTGTGCGACTTTTTAACTGTGCCAGTGTAAGGGGTGTCAGGTAGCCCTTGGCAGGACCGCTAACCATCTGTGGTGCGGCTTTTTCCAGAAGTGCCATGACCTGGGGCAACTCTAAGAGTTCTCCTATGCTTGTGTTTTCTGTGTACATAAAAACCTCCTTGAATAAATAAATTCTACCTAAAGCATATTGCAGAAAAAAAAAAATGGAATAGGATAAAATGACAGAAAAATATGCAGAAAGTGACATGTATATCAACAGAGGTAGAAAACATGAATGCATTTGACGAGGGGAAAAAGAATCGGAAAGCAGGGACGACTATATGAGACAGAAAGAGGAAATGCAAAAGGAGTATGGGAGGATCTTTCGCAGTCTATGTTCCGGGATTGCGAGATTTTGGAGAACGATGACTATATTGCCTGCATGATACGGACAGCCCAATGTCTGAAAGAGGAGAATGACAGGGAATATCGCTGGCAGGCATTTGAAACAGTCAGCGAATTGCCACAAAGTTATAGGACACCCTTTGGCACAATTGTTTCTGGAAGTACAAAGTGAACCTGATCAGGATGCGCAAAAGTTGTCTGCAGGAGATCTTCCGTGTACAGCAGGAAGAAATTTTTTACAAAATGATAGCAGTATTTCATCTGCCTTTTTGCAGCCGGGCATGCTTCCACACTGGCATAAGAATGATTATTTCGATATTATTTATGTTATGGAGGGAGAAAGTCAGTGCTTTTTCCGTCAGGAGAAACTAGAACTCGTTGAGGGGGATGTGCCGATCGTGCCGCCGGATATTGAGCATGGAGAAGGCGTGCGAGATCTCGATGGCAGGACGATGACATCAGCGATCCGCAAGCGGACCTTTTTAGAGATTTTCTTTCGGGTATTTTCCGGCAATCACTTGCTGTATTCTTTCTTTCAGCGCATATTACAAGGGAATGAAGATGTGAGTTATATTCTGTTTCATACGGCAGAACAAGACGTGCCGGATGTGACGATTGCGTATTTGTTTGACAGACTTTTGGAGGAACAGAAATGCAAGGAAAAAATACCACAGTGAGATGTGTGAGACTATCATGAATGCGATTTTTGTGCACTTGCTTCGCTATTATGAACAGAATCTGGTTTTGCCACAGGACTGTAAAGCCAACTGGAAAAAGGAATATGCTAAGATTTTTTGGTATATTAGTGAGAATTATCGCAGTGTGACTCTGGAAGAACTGGAGGATAGGTTTCATTATAGCAGACGCCAGTTGATCCGCATTGTGCAGAATGCAACAGGGAAAAAAATTTTAAAGATGTGATTCGCGATATGAAGATGGAACGAGCAAAGATGCTTTTTGCGGGATACCACACTGCCCGTGGAAAGAATCGCAATGGAGTGTGGATACGAGAATGCATCCAGTTTTACCAGAATTTTCAAGCAAACAGTGGGGGTAAGCCCCACGCTTACCGACATGGAATATTCGTGACTTTACCACAGTAAAAAGTTTTGCTATACTAAAGTACAATAGTGAAAATGCTAAGGAGGCAAATGACATGAGCAAGATTATGATGAAGACACCACTGGTTGAGATGGATGGTGATGAGATGACAAGGATCCTTTGAAGACGATCAAGGATGAATTGTTACTGCCGTTTATAGATTTAAAGACAGAATACTATGATCTCGGTCTTGAATATCGTAATGAGACAAATAATCAGGTGACAATCGATTCAGCAGAGGCAACAAAGAAATACGGCGTTGCTGTAAAATGTGCCACAATCACACCAAACGCAGCGCGTATGCGTGAATATAATCTGAAAGAGATGTGGAAGAGTCCAAACGGAACCATCCGTGCCATCTTGACGGAACGGTATTCCGCGCACCGATCATCGTAAAAGGAATTGAGCCTTGCGTAAAGAATTGGAAGAAACCGATCACGTCGCGCGTCATGCATATGGAGATGTCTACAAAAAATACAGAGATGATTGTTCCGGGACCGGGAAAAGTAGAACTTGTTTATACGGCTGAAGACGGCAGTGAGACGAGAGAAGTGGTACATAACTTTACCGGCACCGGTGTCGTTCAGGGACAGCATAACCTGAATGATTCTATCGAAAGTTTTGCAAAGGCTTGCTTTTAACTATGCCTTAGATACAAAGCAGGATCTTTGGTTTGCGACCAAGGATACCATCTCTAAGAAATACGATCATACCTTTAAGGATATTTTTCAGGAGATTTATGAGGAGTCTTATAAGGATAAGTTTGCCGAGGCAGGCATTACTTATTTCTATACCCTGATCGATGATGCCGTAGCGTGTGATGAAGTCTGAGGGCGGTTACATCTGGGCTTGTAAGAACTACGATGGCGATGTCATGAGTGACATGGTATCGTCTGCTTTTGGTTCTCTTGCGATGATGACCTCTGTTTTGGTTTCTCCACAGGGCGTCTATGAGTATGAGGCGGCTCATGGAACCGTACAGAGACATTATTACAAGCACTTAAAGGGAGAGGAGACATCCACGAACTCTGTTGCTACGATCTTTGCATGGACAGGCGCACTGAGAAAACGCGGTGAGTTGGATGGCACACCGGAACTTTGCGATTTTGCAGACAAATTGGAACAGGCATGCATCAAGACGATTGAGGATGGAAAGATGACAAAAGATCTTGCTCGATCACAAGTATTCCAAATCCAGTCGTTTTGAATAGTGAGGAATTTATCAAAGCCATCAGAACAACACTTGAGGGCATGTTATAGGAGGAAGCCATGATTTTATCCTGCCAGAATCTTTCGAAATCTTTCGGAAGTGATGACATCATAAAGAATGTCTCTTTTCAGATCAATGAAGGAGACAAGGTAGCCATTGTCGGAAATAATGGTGCAGGAAAATCAACACTGCTAAAGATGATAACGGGTGAGTTGGATACCGATGCAGGAACGGTTGTTTTTGCCAAGGATACCACCATCGGTTATCTGGCGCAGTATCAGAATATGGAAGGAAATGAGACGGTCTATCAGACCGTCTATTCTTCGCGTACAGATATTTTGGAAATGCAGAAAAACCTGCAAAAATGGAAGGACAGATGACAAAACTGACAGATGATGCCTTAGATGCACTGCTTGTCCGCTATCATGAGATGCATGATGTTTTTTGATCATATGAACGGTTATGCGTATGAATCGGAAGTACAGGGCGTGCTTCGTGGACTTGGTTTTTCCGAAGAGGATTTTTCAAAGACGATGGATATGCTTTCCGGTGGACAAAAACCCGTGTATCTCTCGGAAGACTCCTTGTTTTGAAACCGGACATCCTGCTTTTAGATGAGCCGATCAACCATTTGGATCTGAATTTATTGAGTGGTTAGAGAACTTCCTTATGAATTATAAGGGAACCGTTGTTATTGTAGCACATGATCGTTATTTTCTGGATCGTATCGTTACAAAGGTTATTGATATCAGCATGCATACTGCACATGTTTACAAAGGGAATTATTCTGCCTTTGCCATGCAAAAAGAAGAGATCCGTAAGACCATGATGCGTGAATATGAAAAACAGCAGGCATCCATTGCCCATCAGCAGGAAGTCATTGATAAGTTAAAACAGTTTAACCGTGAAAATCCATCAAACGTGCAGAGAGCCGTCAGAAAGCCCTCGATAAAATGGATGTTATGGAAAAACCGATCGATGCGCAGGAACATATGAAATTATCCTTGCAACCAGATGTGACAAGCGGCAATGATGTACTGGAACTGATCGGACTTTCAAAATCCTATGATGGCATGACGCTCTTTTCTAACGTAGATTTCCTTTTGCAAAGAGGTGAGCACGTTGCCATCCTTGGTGATAACGGTACAGGAAAGACAACATTGCTTAAGATCATCAATGAGATTGTGACCGCAGATTCCGGCTCTTTCCGGCTCGGCGCAAATGTTACGATTGGTTATTACGATCAGGGAACAACAGGTTTTGGATGATGACAAAACACTCTTTGAAGAAATGAGCGATGCCTATCCAAACTTAAACAATACAAAGATTCGCAATGTGCTTGCGGCATTCATGTTTTTAGGGGATGACTGCTACAAGAGGATCGGCGATCTGAGCGGTGGAGAGCGTGGACGTATCTCCCTTGCCAAACTCATGTTGTCCGGTGCCAACTTTTGATCTTAGATGAGCCGACTAACCATTTGGATATGGAGTCCAAGGAGATCCTGGAAAATGCCATCAATGCCTATGAGGGAACGGTGCTTTATGTGTCACATGACCGTTATTTTGTCAACCAGACTGCAGACAAGATTTTAGAACTTGAAAACCATCAGTTCAGCGTATATCTGGGGAATTATGATTATTTCATCCAAAAGAAAACAGAGCGTATGGCACAGGAAAAAGCAGTACAAGACGCAAAGCGTGGTGATACAGAATCGATTTCGGACAATCTGAAGGAAAGACGGATTGAAGCAGCAAAAGAAGATCCAGAGCGAAAAGCGCAAGGTAGAAAATCGTCTGGCAGAGGTGGAAGACCGCATTGTCGCCTGCGAAGAAGACCTGCGTCAGATCGAGGAAAGAATTTGCCAAGGACGATGTGGCGACAAATTCGGCAAAAGGCAATGAATTATCACAAAAACAGGAAAAGTTACAGGAAGAATTGGATGCCCTCTATGAAAGTTGGGAAGAATTGTCGGAGACACTGACAAATGATTTCGCATAGGATAGGCGGATTCTGTTAAAAATTTGACATATATTTTAAAATATTTATAATTTTTATATAAATATGATATACATGTCATCATTGACAGTGGAAGTAGGGGGGAATTTAACGTGGAAAAGGAAATATCCCAGGCAGTCATTCGTCGTATGCCAAGATATTACAGATATTTAGGAGAATTGCTTGATGCGGGAGTGGAGCGCATTTCGTCCAACGAACTCAGCAACTGTATGCATGTGACGGCATCCCAGATCCGGCAGGATCTCAACAATTTTGGTGGTTTCGGTCAGCAGGGCTATGGCTATAATGTTCAGTACTTATATGATGAAATCGGCAAGATCTTGGGATTGAATGAGACACACAATGTGATCGTGATCGGTATCGGTAACTTGGGGCAGGCAATCGCCAATTATGTTAAGTTTGAAAAATTAGGTTTCAAGATCGTCGGTCTGTTTGATGTCAATCCGGCATTGAAGGGGAAAGAGGTAAGAGATATCCCAATCCGTATGTTGGAGGAATTACCAGAATTTGTAAAGACAACACGTGTGGATATTGCGGCACTGACTCTGCCAAAGCAGAATGCAGAAGCGACCATGGCACAGTTATCTTCCCTGGGCGTACATGCCATCTGGAATTTTGCCCATGTCGATCTGGATGATGTGGAGGATATGGTCGTAGAGAATGTGCATCTATCCGATAGTCTGATGCGCCTTTCTTACAATATTGCCAACCACAAAAATAGTTTTCAAAAAGAAGGTGAGCGTATGGAACGACAGGCGTTTACAGAAGCACTGGCGAAAACAAAATACCCATTCTGGTCTTGGACCAGAAATGGCACCAACTTTTTGCCTTAGATGGCAAGCCCAAAGAGGTGCAGGAACTGGAAAGCCAGTTGAAGGAGATCTTGGAGCGGCAGGGACGCCTGACGCAGGAGTTAAAGGATTTAAAGAAGGTCAAGTCATCCCTTATGCAGAATATCGTAGAGCATATGGACGCAGAGGAGGACAAGGAGACGCACAGCCGGCAGATGGACGAGAACAAACGGCTGATCGAGGAAGTCAAGGAAAAGATCGCAGCCAACGAGGATGCCCTTTTGGATCCCAAAGGAGATACAGACCCGCAATGACGCGCTGATGATGGAGACCATGACCTTTTGTTATGATCGTCTGCGCACCAATTGCAAAGAAGCCGAGGAGATTGCTGGAATGGATCAAAAAGGTCCGGGTAGAATTAAAAAAGAACATCATCCGCAAACAGAATCGGGAGATCAACAATAAAGAAATCTATGCATATATGCATGATATATTTGGAAAAGATATCATCAATCTTTTTTGATGTGCAAAATGATGATGTGGATCGATCACAGGAGAGATCGCCCGTCCGGTGATACGACCCAGGACAAACAGTTATCAAAAGATGTACAAAAAAGGAGACGTATGAAATATATTTTAAACAGTCGCGAAATGAAACAATGCGATAGCCGCACGATCGAGCATTATGGTCTGCCTTCCATGGTGCTGATGGAGAGAGCCGCGTTATCGGTTGTTTCATTTTTTGCATGAAAAGAGATTTGTGGCAAAAAGAAGATCGTCATACTATGTGGAAGTGGCAACAATGGTGGGGATGGACTCGCCATTGCAAGGCTTTATACTTAGAGGGGGGCAGGTGTCGGTATGCCTGGTGGGCGATTTTTCCAAGGCTTCGCCGGAAAACATGGCGCAGCAAAAGATCTGTCGGCAGTATGGCATGGAATTGTCTAGTTCTACGGATACACTTGCAGACGCCCAGGTGATCGTGGATGCCCTGTTTGGTATCGGGCTTTTCAGAGAATGGGCGGTGACTATCCTGCACTTTTGCAAGAAATCAATGCCATGGATGCCTACCGGCTGGCGGTGGATATACCATCCGGTGTATCTGCGGATGACGGACAGATCATGGGGCAGGCATTTTTGGCGGATGCGACCATAACCTTTGCTTTTGCCAAGGTCGGACAGATGCTTTATCCGGGGAAAAATACTGTGGTGAATTGATCGTATCTGCAATCGGAATCGAATCATGCAGTCTGGCAGATCGGGTTCTTCCTTGTAAGAGTCTGGAAAAGAAGATCTAAAACAACTACCGCAGGCAAGCCCGGATGATCACAAGGGAAGCCGGGGAAAGGTGCTTGTGATCGCAGGCAGTGAGGATATGGCAGGCGCGGCTTATCTTGCATCGAAAAGTGCTCTGACGAGTGGTGCCGGCATGGTCAAGGTCTATACACCAAGATGCAATCGTGACATCATTTTGACACGATTCCCGGAAGCCATTCTTGTTACCTATGATAAAATGGAATGAAAAGCAGTTGTTGGAAGAACTTGCTTGGGCGGATGCCATAGCCATAGGACCGGGGATTGGAAAGTCTAATCTGGCGGAGAACCTGGTCCGCACGACTTTAGAAAATGCTGCAGTGCCGATGGTGGTGGATGCGGATGCGTTGGGGATTCTGGCAGAACATTTACAGTGGCTGAAAAAGCCGCATACAGAGACCGTCATCACTCCGCATCTGGGTGAAATGGCACGCCTGATGGGCAGACCGCTTATGTATGTGACTGACCATAAATTATCCATAGCACAGATTTTGCAAAAGAGATTATCAGGTCATTTGTGCACTTAAGGATGCGGCTACGATTGTATCCGTGCCTTATGCCACGACTTATATCAATGCGAGCGGCTGCAGCGGTATGGCGACAGCCGGCAGTGGTGATGTCTTGACCGGTGTGATCGCAGGATTGATCGCGCAGGGCTTAAGACCGGAAGATGCGGCATCACTGGGCGTTTACCTGCATGGACTTGCGGGAGAGAAGCCGCAAGGACAGAGGCTAATCTTTGCATGCAGGCAGGTGACATCATAAAAGGAATAAAAACGATCTATCAGAAAGAAGGAAGATGACAGTGGATATAGAAAAAAGGCGTGTTTACGCCATCGTAGATTTTGATGCCTTAGATCAAAATGTGCAGGCAATGGAAGAAAAACTGCCGCAGGACGTCGGCATGATGGCTGTTATCAAGACCAATGCCTACGGGCATGGTGCTAAGGCAATTGCTAAGCATTTAGGGACAATGACCGCATCAGCGGTTATGCGGTTGCAACGGCAGAAGAAGCCTTGGAACTGCGAAAAGCAGGCATTGGGAAGATGATTCTGATCTTAGGCTATGTCTTTGAAAAAAGATTATGAAGATCTGATTCTGCAGGATATCCGTTTTGGGATTTACCGCAAGGATGTGGCGCAAGCCTTGGATGCGGCAGCGGAAAATGTCATAAAAAGGCACTGATCCACATCAAGATCGATACCGGTATGCACAGGATCGGCTATCCGGTCTGTCAGGAATCGGTAGAAGAGATCAAAGAGATTGCAGGGCTCAAACATCTTTGCCTGGAAGGTATCTTTACCCATTTTGCCAGAGCGGATGAAGCGGATAAATCTTATGCAAAAAAAGGCATATAAAACTTTTATTCAAGGATATGATAGAGCACTGCAAAAAGAGGACATTACGTTTCCGATATGCCATTGCTGCAACAGTGCCGCTATCTTAGAACTGCCGGGCTATCATGAAAATATGGTGCGTGCAGGCATTACTTTATACGGTCTGTGGCCGTCAGAGGAGATGGATCATGCCTTTCCTTTGCATCCGATTTTATCTCTTTACAGTCATATCGTACACATCAAGACCCTTCCGGCGGGAAGTGCGATCAGTTATGGCGGCACCTATGTCACTGAAAGAGAAAGCCGGATCGCGACGATCCCGGTAGGATATGGCGACGGCTATCCTCGTTCTTTATCCAGCAAGGGCTATGTGCTTGTGCGCGGCAAGCCTGCACCGATCGTGGGCAGGGTCTGCATGGATCAGATGATGGTGGATGTAACGGATATCCCGGATGCAGAGTATCTGGACCGCGTGACCTCGATCGGTCAGGATGGGAACGCAGTCATTTCTATGGAGACACTGGGAGAAATGTCCGGGCGTTTTAACTATGAACTGGCATGCGATCTGGGAGACCGCATTCCACGTTTTTATCAGAAGGACGGCGCATGCGTTGACGAAATGAATTATTTTGCATAATCTAATATGAATAAACTTTTTTGAAATTGTGGAAATACTATTTATAAATTCAATTTTGGAGAGTGTAGTATGACAATTAAAAAGAGGCGATATTTATTATGCAGACTTGCGACCGGTCGTCGGCTCGGAACAAGGCGATCCGACCGGTACTGATTATTCAAAATGATGTCGGAAATATCCATTCTCCGACCGTGATCTGTGCAGCGATCACATCACAGTTGCACAAGGCAAAATTGCCGACACACGTTTCATTGGATAGTGGTAAATATGATCTGGTCAAGGATTCGGTCGTACTGTTGGAGCAGCCTTCGCACGATCGATAAGACCAGACTTAAGGATAAGATATGTCATCTGGATAATCAGGTTTTATTTGAGATTGATAAAGCATTAGAGATCAGTCTGGAATTGCTTACATAGCAGTTTCAAAGATTTTCACATAAGAAAGGAAATGAGGGAATAGAATACCATGGATGAAGGAGTCAGGTGTTTGATCTGCATGATCGTATTTTGCCTATGTGCTATCATGCAGATCATCATTAGTAGTTTTAAGATCGCGATCGATCATATCAACGACAGTGATCTGGAGGAGTTACAAAGGGATCCTGCCAAGGCAGGGTGCTTAGAGCGTTATCACAGTGATGATCATTTGCTGGTCATCAGCAGTTCCTTTTTTGCGGATTTTTTCCGGGATCGGCATTGTAGCAAGTTCTTTTTACCTGCTTTACAATGGACTGTCGGACATTGCAGAAAATACATGGGAAAGGATCTTATTTGCAATTCTTGTGTATGTGGTCTTTGTCGTATTATATGCGGTTTTCTTTTTGGAACTCTTTATCGTATCAGTTCCAAAAGCATTGTAAGATTGCACTGCGCTATCTGGGAGCCTATGAGATCTTGCGAAAAGTTTTCGACCTCTGATCTTTTGTATGATCTTCTCAGCAAGAAGATCAGCGGTCTTTTGGGGTAGATCCCAAGGAGGAAGTGGATGATGTCACGGAAGATGAGATCATTTCCATTGTCAATGAGGGACATGAGCATGGGGTGCTGTTAGCCAGTGAAGCCGCCATGATACATAACATCTTTGAATTCGGCGACAAGGATGCCAAGGATATCATGGTCCACCGCAGGCGATCATTGCCCTGGATGGCGAAATGACCTTTGGCGAGGCGCTTACCTTTATGCAGGATGCACCTTTTTCCCGTTATCCGGTTTATTTGAACGATCTGGATAATATCATCGGTCTTTTACATATTAAAGATGCACTAGTCTTTGCCAAAGACCATAAGACTTACGGGCAGAAACTGCGGATTTTGACAAACTGCTGCACTCACCGGAATTTGTGCCGGAGACCCACAGTTTAAATACCTTATTTGCCAAGATGCAGTCCAAGAAAAAGCACATGATGATCGTGGTGGATGAGTATGGGCAGACCAGCGGTATTATTTCTATGGAGGATATCTTAGAGGAGATCGTGGGCAATATCCAGGACGAACACGACAAGGAGGAAGCGTCCATCGAACAGGTCGCACCGAATTTTTACCGCATGGATGGCGGCACTTCCCTAGAAGAAGCGGCAGAGGTCCTGGGGATTACCTTCCCGGAGGACTACGAGACCTTAAATGGTTTCTTGATCTCCCATATTGACAAGATCCCGGAGGAACATGAGACTTTTGAAGTGCAATACAAGGGCTACCGCTTCAAAGTGCTGGATGTAGAAGGAAAAATGATCCGGCAGGTACAGGTGTTTGCCATATAAAACAAAAAAATGATACACTGGATAAGAATACTTTAGAAAAGAGGATATAATTTTATGTCAGGAACATTAAGCATAAGAAAGATGATGCTGCAAAGGGTAAGGTATTTACCATTATCGGACGTTGCAGTAGCGGTCAAGGAAGGCGGACCGGATCCTGACAATAACAGCAGACTTCGTGATGTGATTGCCAAGGCAAAGGCAAATAATATGCCAAATGATACCATTGACAGAGGTATTAAAAAAGCGGCCGGAGATGCAAATGCAAATTATGAATCGGTTACATATGAAGGCTATGGACCAAACGGTACAGCCATCATCGTTGATGCTTTGACCGATAACAAGAACCGTACCGCTGCCAATGTGCGCAATGCGCTTTCACCAAGGGCAAGGGCAGTCTTGGAACACAGGGTTGTGTATCTTATATGTTCGACGAGAAGGGTCAGATCATCATTGACAAGGAAGAGTGCGATATGGATGCAGATGATCTGATGATGATTGCACTTGATGCAGGTGCAGAGGATTTCACAGAGGAAGAAGATTCCTTCATCGTGCTGACAGATCCGGATGATTTTTCTGTTGTCCGTGAAGCATTGGAGCAGGAGAAGATCGCTATGGCAGATGCACAGGTGACCATGATTCCACAGACCTATGTAGAACTTACAGATGAGCAGGATCTTTTACAACATCAACAAGATCTTTATCTTTGCTGGATGAAGATGATGACGTTCAAGAAGTATATCATAACTGGGACGAGTAGTATTTTGATTCATTAGGAGGGGTTACTATGAAGAAAGTACTTTTTGCGGCAAGCGAGTGTGTGCCATTTGTCAAGACCGGGGGATTGGCTGACGTGGTAGGAGCCTTGCCAAAAGAATTTGACAAGATCAGAATGGGATATCCGTGTGGTCCTGCCGGACTATACCTGTATCCCGCCAAAATACCGTGATTCCTTTCAGTATGTGTGTCATTTCCAGATGGGGATGGGATCTTATATCGGCGAGCGCTATGTAGGCGTCATGCAGTATGAGTATCAGGGAATCACATACTATTTTATCGATAATCTGGAGTACTTTGAGTGCTTTTATCCTTATGGGGATACGCGCTACGATATCGAGAAATTTATTTTCTTTGACAAGGCAGTACTTTCCATGTTACCGCTCATTGACTTTCAGCCGGATATCATCCACTGCCATGATTGGCAGACAGGATTGATCCCTGTTTATTTAAAGACAGAATTTGCCGGTAATCCTTTCTTCTGGGGCATGAAGTCAGTCATGACTATACATAACCTCAAGTTCCAGGGTGTCTGGGATATCGAGACCATTCAGGGGATCTCCGGTCTGCCGATGGAACTCTTTACACCGGACAAATTGGAGTTCAAAAAAGGTGCCAATATGTTAAAGGGGCGGTCTGGTCTATGCAGACTATATTACGACCGTCAGTGATACCTATGCAGGGGAGATCCAGACCCCTCATTATGGCGAGGGCTTGGACGGACTTCTGTCAGCCAGACATTTTGACATGCGCGGTATCGTCAATGGTATTGACTATGCTATGTACGATCCGGCAAAAGGATGATTTGATCTTCAAAAATTACAGTGCATCAATTTCAGAACAAACAAAAAGGTCAACAAGGAGAAGTTACAGGAGGCTGCTTGGGCTTGTCGTAGACAAGAAAAGTACATGATCGGGCTGATTCACGTCTGACAGACCAAAAGGGACTGGATCTGGTCAATTACTGTATCGAGCGTCTGGTGGATGACAACACCCAACTGGTCGTAATCGGTACCGGCGAAGCCCAGTACGAGAATATGTTCCGTCACTATGCAAGGAAATACCCGACCGAATATCCGCAAACATCTGTTATTCCGAGGATCGGCTCAAAGTTATACGCAGCGGCAGATGCCTTTTTGATGCCGTCGCGCTTTGAGCCGTGTGGTCTGACCCAGTTGATTTCCTTCCGCTATGGTACCGTGCCGATCAAAAAGCGAGACAGGCGGCTTAAAGGATACGGTCATCCCTTACAATGAATATGAGCATACCGGGGATGGTTTCTCCTTTGCCAATTATAATGGGGATGAACTTTTGAACACTGTCAATTATTCCAAGTATGTTTTCTTTGAAAAGAAGGCAGAGTGGAACAAGATGGTAGACCGTGGCATGCAAAAAAGATTATTCATGGAAAAACTCTAAAGCCAATTATGAGGGACTTTACTCCTATCTGATGGGCGAGTCGTAATAGATACAAAAGATGCGTCAGTTCTTAGGAACGGGCGCTTTTTTTGTATTTTTTTCATATTCTTTGATGCACACTAAAAAGAAAAAGGAAGATTAAAATGGATAGTGTGAAGGAATATGGACAGGAAGTCATTACAACAGAAAAGGGACACAGGATCGGAATTGTGACCATCATAGGCGAGATCGAAGGACACACGCTTCTGGCTGCAAATGCTAAGACAACTAAATATGAACATATGATACCGCTTCTGATCGGCATGGAAAATGATGCCTCTGTAGACGGCATTCTTTTTGTCTTAAATACCATTGGCGGGGATGTGGAGTGCGGTCTGGCGATGGCAGAATTGATTGCTGCCATACAAAAGCCAACGATCTCTCTTGTGATCGGCGGCAGCCATTCCATCGGCATCCCACTGGCAGTCGCAACGGATTGTTCTTTTTATCGTGCCGTCCGCGACTATGCTGGCACATCCGGTACGGATGAGTGGAACCGTACTGGGAGCACCCCAGACCTATTATCAATTCAACCAGATGCAGGAGCGGATCATTGGTTTCATCTGTAGGCATGCGGCGTCAAAAAGACACGTCTGGAAGAACTCATGCTTGCTAAAGATACCATGGCAAAAAGGATGCGGGAACTATTCTGGTAGGCGAAGAAGCAGTCAATGAAGGTTTGATCTCTCATGTGGGCAGTCTGGGGGATGCCATGCTGACCTTGGAAAGAATGATAGCAGGCAAAAGACGGCGCAAAAGGCGTGTAATCTGTAGAAAAGTAATAATGACGAACTTTCTGGAAAATATGGTAATATTAAAAAGTTGGTAAAATCACATATATGGAGGTCATTATGTCATTATTGCAATCTATTTTCATGGGGCTGATTCAAGGGTTAACGGGTTCCTGCCGGTCAGCAGTTCCGGGCATCTTGCACTTTTTAAGGCATTATTTCATGTGCAGACAGATACCGGGATTATGTTTGACGTTTTACTGCATTTAGGGACTCTGGTTGCTATTTTTTGCTGTTTACTATAAAGATATCTGGGAGTTGATCTGTGAGGGCGTATCTATTGTGATCGACTTTCTTGCCAATGTTGGCATCGCGATCGGCAATCTTTCTTCTTCCAGGAAAAGAAGTACCGCAAGATGGTGGATACACCGTATCGCCGCTTTGTTATGTTGATCATTGTCTCGACTATCCCTACCGGTATCATGGGTGTTCTGGGACAGAACCTGATCGAAGCAGCATCTGCGACGGTATTGGTTCCGGGCATCTGTCTGATCATCACAAGTATTTTGCTCTTTATTTCCGATCGTGTGAAAACCGGTAAAAAGACCGAAGAAAACGCAAGTTATGGCAATGCGGTTGTGATCGGCGTATGTCAGGGCTTTGCTACACTTCCGGGCTTATCCCGCTCAGGAACAACGATCACGGCATGTCTTTTGAGCGGCTTCGATCGCACTTTCGCAGTAAAATACTCCTTTATCATGTCCATTCCGGCAGTGCTTGGGGCAGCCGTTTTGGAACTGAAGGATTTGAGTCTTGCAACAACAGCATCTTCTGAGATCGTCAATTATGTTGTCAGTATGGTGGTTGCCGCTGTCGTAGGATATATTTGTATCAAGACCATGCTTCTTGTTGTCCGCAAGAAGAAATTTACCATCTTTTCTGTATATTGCATGATCGTTGGTGTGATTGCAGTGATCGTTAGGATGTATGTGATTATAAGATTAGGGGATTCGTAAATTATGGCTAATAAAACGACAAGTGCAAAACGGAATACGACCAAGACTTCCGCAAGCAAAAAGTCTACAGCCACAAAGAAACAGACGACGAAAAAGGGGACAAAACCGAAAACAACTGCCAAAAATGTCACAGTCGAGGCGGAAGTGGTCGATGTTGCAAAGGCAGAAGCCATCAAAGAGATCTTTTTGGATCTTCCTTGCGGTCTGTGTTCTCTTGTTTTTGAGTAATCTGGGGATCGGTGGGATCGTAGGTAATGCTGTCAGTAGTTTCTTCTTTGGCATTTTCGGCTTGGTTGCCTATCTGTTTCCCATCCTGCTTCTGGTGGCTACTTTCTTTGGCATTTCAATCAGGGAAACCGGATCGCCACGATCAAACCGATCGCCGGTGGCGTGCTTACGGTTTTTCTTAGTGTTTTGGTGGAATTGTTTGCCCACGGGGATGCTCCTTATGCAGCCATGCGTGCTTTTTACTATGGACGAGAGAGCAAGGCTGGCGGCGGGCTTTTGGGAGGAATGATTGCATCCGGGCTGGTGGAAGGTTTTGGGCTGATCGGTGCTTATGTGCTTACCTTTGTCATCATGATCGTTTGCCTGATTCTCATTACGGAACGCTCTTTGCTACAGCAGGCAGGCAGTCGCAGACGTAGAAAGAAAAGACGCTATGCAGATCCAAATGAAGACCGCGAGGCAAGACTGGCAAGGATCCGGGCCGATAAGAAACGGCAGGCGGCTGCCGGTCAGGTAGATGAAAACGCGCCGCGCAGAGATCGGAAGATCTCAGGTGTGGCATTTGATACCAAGATGGAACCGGAGATCCAGGCGGTGCAGGCATCCTCGGATGAGGTGGAACAGGTACATATGGCACCGCAAAAGGATGTCGAGGTCAAGAATGTTAAGCGTGTGCCTTTATCTTCCAAGTGCACCGGATGCGTCTGTCATTGGGCTGGATGAGGAAAAACCGGTAGAAGCTGTTAAGGCAGAATCGGTACGTCAAGCCGACGCATTAATTTATCGACCCCCATCTGTCGCAAATGTGACCACGGAAGCGCCTAAGGCAGAAAATGATCCGGTAAGACCGACTTCTCCGGTACAGCCACAAAGGCAGGCAGTTATGCCTTCTACGCCGGAAGTTGTCAGGGCTGAGGAAAAGGAGACGGCAGCACCCACAGCGGCTGAGGCTGTGGCACCCCCGGAAAAAACGTCCACGCAAGACAGCGGCAAGTTACGCAGGAGACCCAAAAGAGTGCAGATCGGGTGGCAGATGAGATCGCCAAGAGCAAGCAGGAGCCGAAGCCGGCGGCAGCCTATAAATTTCAACCCTGTCACTTTTTTTGAAAAAGAAGGCGGCGAGCGGAAACGGAAATTCCAAGGCAGAATTGGAAGCCACGGCAGACAAACTGGAACAGACCCTCCGCAATTTTGGCATCAGTGTAGAGGTGACAGATGTCACCTGTGGACCGACGGTTACCGTTATGAGTTGCAGCCGGAAGTGGGTGTCGCGTCAACCGTATCACCAATCTGGCAGACGACATCAAGTTGAATCTGGGTTACGGGATATCCGTATCAAGCGCCGATCCCGGAAAGGCAGCCGTTGGTATCGAAGTGCCAAAACAAAAATAAAGTCATGGTATCCTTTGAGGAAATGGCTTCCTCCGCAGAATTTAAAAAGGCAGAGTCCAAGGTGACTTTCTGTGCAAGGCGGGATATTGCGGGCAATGTCATTACGGCAAAATATTGCCAAAGATGCCCCCATCTTTGATCGCCGGTACGACAGGTTCCGGTAAATCCGTCTATCAATACGATCATCGCAGAGTATCTTATATAAGGCAAGACCGGACGAGGTCAAGTTTATCATGATCGATCCAAAGGTCGTTGAACTTAGTATTTATAATGGCATACCCCATCTGTTGATCCCCGGTTGTTACCGATCAAAAAAAAGGCGGCTGGGGCATTGCACTGGGCGGTTACGGAAATGGATGACCATATCAGAAATTTGCGGATGCCAGTGTGCGTGACATCAAATCTTACAATAAAAACTGGAAGAACATAATTATCAGTTACCGATCAATTCAATGGAGAATTGGGTACCTTTGAAAAGATGCCGGAAATGGTCGTGATCGTAGACGAGTTGGCAGACCTTATGATGGTTGCCGCCAAGGAAGTCGAGGAATCCATCTGTCGTCTGGCACAAAAGGCCGAGAGCCGCCGGTATTTATTTGATCTTAGCAACCCAGCGACCATCTGTTGATGTCGTGACCGGTCTGATCAATGGCGAATATGCCGTCCCGTATCGCATTTGCGGTCAACAGTGGTGTGGATTCCAGAACCATTCTGGATATGTTCGGGGCTGAAAAACTCTTAGAAACGGAGATATGCTTTATTATCCACAGGGCTATACCAAGCCGCTGCGTGTGCAGGGTGCCTTTGTCTCAGATAAGGAAGTGCAGGATGTAGTCGACTATATCAAGGGTAACAATGAAGAGGCTTCCTATGATGAAAATGTGACCAAGCATATTGAGTCCGGCGCGGACGGCAGTGATGGTGCTACCGCTATCCGGAGGCGGCAGTGGTTTTGAAGATACGAGGGATTCCTATTTCGCAGAGGCAGGTCGTCTGATCGTA
>VOFG01002814.1_pt1 | contig 22270 bp, 35 predicted proteins | sample 5384171 | NCBI WGS metagenome assembly VOFG01 (sample SAMN12384726, study PRJNA508395) | human gut metagenome | isolation source: healthy gut F | host: Homo sapiens | reverse complement strand
GCGCTCGAGGGCAGCAAGAACTTCGAGGCCGACCTGCAGGCGCTCATCCGCAGCGTGCTCATCAAGCACAAGCGCATCCTCTTTAACGGCAACGGCTATGACGATGCCTGGCTGGCGGAGGCTGAGCGCCGTGGCCTGCTGAACCTGCGCACGACGCCGGAGGCACTGCCGTATTACCTCGCCGACAAGAACGTGGCGCTCTTTACCAAGCACCGCGTCTACACCCGCACCGAGATGGAATCACGATACGCAGCTACTCGTCCTATTGTCGGATGGTATGCGTATTTTTTTGATGTATTCAGGAGGGAAAACCATGTGTTCCATCATCGGTTATCTCGGTTTCAGCGTCCATTCCGCGCAGGATCTGCGCGCCGGCTGACAGACCATTTCCCGCGGCCCGGACGATACGCGCATGCTGCATATCGGCGCGGCGACGCTCGGCTTCCACCGTCTGGCCACTGGGCCTGCGCCCGAGGGATGGCCGTTCAGCGCGCGACGGCAGCGCGCTCGTGTTAACGGCGAGTCTACGGCTTCCGGCCATCCGCGAGCGGCTCATCGCTGAGGCGAGACGTTCGAGAGCCGAGGTCCGACTATGAGAGTCCCTGCTCCCATCTACGAGCGCGAGGGGGCTGGACATGTTCGCGGACTGGATGCGAGTTTGCCGCATGGTCATCTATGATGCCAGGCGCGGCGGCCTCGTCGCGGCGCGCGACCCCATCGGCATCGCGCCCGCTGTACTACGGCTATGACGCCGAGGGGCGCGATCGTCTTACAGCGAGGCGAAAAACCTCGTCGGCCTCGGTGCATCGATGTGATGCCGTTTCCTCCCGGACTTGCCTATTATGCCGCATTTGACGTTCACCTGCTACCGCGACATGACGCAGGTGGACGCCGTCTGCGAGGACGATCTGGAGACCGTCTGCACCACATCCGTATTGAAAAGCTCATCGCCGGCGGTGACGGCTGGATGCCGACGCGCCGCTCGGCTCTGCTCTCGGCGGAATTACGGACGGCGGCCTCGCGCCATGGTCGACGATCCTCAAGGCCTACGCCGAGCAGAAGTACACGGACGAGGAATTCGAGGCCCTGCGCCGGAAGTATCGACTTTGCGCAGCCATTCACCAAGGAATCGCTGCTCTACCGCGAATTGTTCGAGCAGTATTACCCCGGTCAGGCACACATGATCGTCGATTTCGATGCCGAACAAGTCATGGGCCGGCTGCGATGTAGACGATCCGTCCGCGCGCGTGCTCGCAAACTACGGCGACAGCGGAAAGTGAGACGCAATGGAGAAAGAATTGCGAACTGGCACATCCGCACCGCGCACCTGAGCGACGCGCCCGCACTGCGCGCAATCTATGCGCCGTATGTGGAAAAGACGGCCATCACGTTCGAGTATACTGTGCCCGATGTTGAGGAATTTGCCGCGCGTATGCGCGCCACGCTCCGGCGGTATCCGTATCTGGTCGCAGAGCGCGGCGGTGAGCTCGTTGGCTATGCCTATGCCGGGCCGTTCGGCAGCCGCGCCGCCTATGACTGGGCGGTGGAGATGAGCATTTACCTGCGCGAGGATCAGCGGCACCGGGGCGGGCAAGCGGCTGTACGCCGCGCTTGAGGCGGTGCTGCGCGCGCAGCAACATTCAGAATCTCTATGCCTGCATCGGCTGCCCGGATGGGGACGGACGACGCGCGACGCAAAACAGCGCGCAGTTTCATGCGCATCTCGGCTATCGGCTCGTCCGGGGAGTTTCCGCCCCTCGATGAGCGTCTCCGCGTTGAACACGCGCGAGATGTCGCGCTTGCTCGCGCCGATGGCGCGCAGGATGCCGATCTCCTTCGTGCGCTCAAGCACGGAGATATAGGTGATGATGCCGATCATAATGCTCGACACGATGAGCGAGATGGCGACGAATGCGATAAGCACATAGCTGATGGCGTTGATGATCGTTGTGACCGAGCTCATCAGAAGCGCCACATAGTCGGTGTAGTCGATCTGGTCGTCCTCGGAAACGCTGCTGTTGTACTGCTCGATCGCATCGGCGATGGCATCCTTGTCGGCAAAGGTCGAGGCGTAGATGTTGATGGTCTTGGGACTCGCGAGGTCGACATCGCCGAGGAGCTTCAAATTGTCCTCATACGTGCCGGTCGAGACCGTCGCGGGCATGTAGTTATCATAAAGCCAGTTGTACTGCTCGCTCGTCAGCGGCGTGACAGCGGGCGATTTTTCGAGCGCCAGGTCGAGCGCCATGGCGAGCTGATCGCTTGTCATGTTAGATAGCCGCGCCTGCACGCCCGCGGCGTACTGCTCTGTCACCTGCTCGCGGATAGACTGCTCCACGTAGCCGAAAAGCGTCTCGTCGTCCATCTGCGCAATATAGGACTTGACGGTCGCCTCATCCACGCTCATCTGCTGGGCGTAGGTCGAAATGACCATCTGCTCGATGCTCGCGCGGTCGAGCGAGCCCATCTGCTGGTCCACGATGGCGGAGAGATACTCTTCGCTCGGCACGCTCATCATCGCGGTGTAGGCCGCGGCACGCTCGGTGACGGAAAGCGTCTCGAGATAGTCCGTCACGTCCGCTTCCTTCTGCTTGTCGCTCACGGAGTAGTCATCGGTCAGGAACGGCAGGCCGAGGATAACGTCGGTATCGGGGTCTTCTTTCTGCTTCTGCAAAATCTCGGTCTGTCCCGCCTTTTCGACGAGGTAGTCCGTCAGCGCGGACGTATAGCCGATCGCGCCGGAGAGCATCGAGGATACCGCGTTCTCGTTCGGGCGCAGGATGCCGACGATCTTCACGCGCGTGCCGACATCGTCGGAGTTATAGAGGAAGTCGAGCCCCGTATCCGTCGTGCTGACATCGGTATATGTGCCGCTTGCGGAATCGTACTGGTAGCGCTCAGCGGGCAGGACGATCTTGAAGCTCATATTGCAGAGATCTTCATAGCTCCAGCTCTGGATGTCCTTGCTGTCGAATTCCGAGCCGTCGAGCATGTGCTGCATCGACTCCACGACCTCGTCCTGTGCGCTCAGGCCCAGCGAATAGATGACAAGGTCGGAAATTTCGTTGTCCTTGTTGACGATGAGCATGACCTCGTCATAATTCTGCGGCCAGGAGCCGTAGATGAGGTCATACTGCTCGTGCAGGAGGTCGCCCACGAGCTCGCCGCTCTCACTATCCTGCGGCGGAAGCATCTGCTCCCAGGTCTCCATCGCGGAGTAGGCCGAGCCGAAGCGCTCGAAATAGCTGCTGTAATCGCCGCCGTAGAGCTCGCTCATGCAGGTCTGCAAAAGCTCCGTCACGTCGGACTTGAAGACCTTGCCGTCGGTGTCTTTGGCATAGATGCTCATGCCGAGGTCGTAGTCATAGGAAATGGAGCTGATATGCTGCGAAAGCTCGTTGTCGCCCTCCAGATAGGTCTTGAAGTCCTTCAAATTGTTCGTCTGCGTCTCCGCCGAGGCAAACGAGCTCATCATGTCGTACATAATGTTGTTGGAGTACACGGCATCGAGGTCATGCTGCTCCCCGTCGCCCTCGTCCTGCGCATGGACGCCCATCATCGAACTGACCATGCTGGACATGTCCATGCTCTCAGCCTCGATGGTCAAGGGATAGCTCGAGAGCGTATCTTCCTGCACGCGGTCGATATAGGTCTGGATGCCATTGCTCAGCGACAGAATGAGCGCGATGCCGATAATACCGATGCTGCCGGCAAAGGCCGTTAAAAACGTCCGTCCCTTTTTCGTCATCAGGTTGTTGAGCGACAGCGACAGCGCCGTGCCAAAGCTCATTGAGGTCTTTTTGCTCTTGCCCGCGGCGGGCTTTTCTTCCACGGCCTCCTCATACGGCGCGCTGTCGTCCACGATCTCGCCGTCCTTTAAGCGCACAATGCGGCTCGCGTAGGTCTCGGCAAGCTCGGGGTTGTGCGTGACCATGATGATGAGACGATCCTTGGAGATGTTCTTCAAGATCTCCATCACCTGCACGCTCGTCTCGCTGTCGAGCGCGCCAGTCGGCTCATCGGCAAGCAGAATGTCCGGATCGTTGACGAGCGCTCGCGCGATGGCGACGCGCTGCATCTGGCCGCCGGACATCTGGTTCGGCTTTTTGTCGAGCTGGTCGCCAAGGCCGACGCTCTCAAGCGCCCTGACCGCGCGCTCGCGGCGCTCTGACTTGCTCACACCCGAGAGCGTGAGCGCCAGCTCCACGTTGCTCAGCACCGTCTGGTGAAAAACGCGTTTTTGAGGCAGTTACGGCGTGGGCCTCGCCGGTCATGCGCCGGGATATTTGAAGGAGGAAGTTTATTATGTCTGTTAAAGTTGCTATCAATGGCTTCGGCCGCATTGGTCGTCTGGCTTTCCGTCAGATGTTCGGCGCTGAAGGCTACGAGGTCGTTGCCATCAACGATCTGACCTCTTCCAAGATGCTCGCGCATCTGCTGAAGTACGACTCCACGCAGGGCAACTACGTCGCGCAGGGCCATACCGTTGACTTCCATGAGGGCGAAGGCGAGGACAACTACATTGTCGTCGATGGCAAGAAGATCGTTATCTACAAGATGCCGAACGCTGCCGATCTGCCCTGGGGCAAGCTCGACGTTGACGTTGTCCTCGAGTGCACCGGCTTCTACACCAGCAAGGCAAAGGCTCAGGCTCACATCGACGCAGGTGCCAAGAAGGTCGTCATCTCCGCTCCGGCCGGCAATGACCTGCCCACCATCGTCTACAATGTCAACCACAAGACGCTGACCAAGGAAGACAACATCATCTCCGCCGCTTCCTGCACCACCAACTGCCTCGCTCCGATGGCCAAGGCTCTGAACGACTATGCGCCCATCGTCTCCGGCATCATGAGCCACCGTCCACGCCTACACCGGCGACCAGATGCCCCTCGACGGCCCGCAGCGCAAGGGCGACCTGCGCCGCAGCCGCGCTGCCGCTGTGAACATCGTTCCGAACACCACCGGCGCTGCCAAGGCCATCGGCCTCGTCATCCCCGAGCTGAACGGCAAGCTCATCGGCTCTGCTCAGCGTGTCCCGACTGGCCGACCGGCTCCACCACCATCCTGGTCGCCGTCGTCAAGGGTAAGGTCACCGTCGACGGCATCAACGCCCGATGAAGGCGCAGTCCAACGAGTCCTTCGGCTACAACGAGGATCTCATCGTCTCCTCTGATGTCATCGGTATGCGCTTCGGCTCCCTGTTCGATGCCACGCAGACCATGGTCAGCAAAGATCGACGACGACACCTCAGGTTCAGGTCGTTTCCTGGTACGACAACGAGAACTCCTACATGCACTACGAGGGACGATCGTGGACCGCACAGCCCCCACCATCACCGGCGCTTACCTCGAACCTCTTCAAGAACATTTGGGATCTGTACATCCAACAACTCCACCTGCGCCCCCACGCTGGCACCAAGACCGGCGACGAGTCCTGCGCGGAATTCGGCAAGGCAAGGCTGTCTTCTTCCAGAACGGCAGCGCGGGAATACTCCAACCTGACCGACGCCGGCATGAACCCCGACGACCTGCGATGATCCCCATCTACTGCGGCGTGGACGGCGAAGAGAGCTGCCCTCTGCTCCGGCACCGAGAACTGCTGGGCCATCAACTCCAAGGCTTCCGAGGAAGACATTCAGGCTTCCATGGACTTCCTGGTGTGGCTCGTCACCGATCCCGACGCTTCCGCAGTCTATGATGTTGAGCAGCTCGGCGCTGTTCCGTTCAAGAACTGCCCGGCTTCTCCCAACAAGTTCATCGTCGACGGCAACAACCTCCTCTCCGAGGGCAAGTATGCTGTGACCTGGGCCTTCAACTACACCCCCGAACGTTGACTCTTGGCGTGCCACCGTTGTCACCGCTCTGGCCGCGTACTCTGCGGATCAGTCCGACGCCAACTGGCAGCAGGTCGTCTCCGCGTTCGTCGACGGCTGGGCCATCGAATACGACGTCGTCAACGGCTAATTTCTGAAACCCCTGCAAATCATAAGCCGGAGGGGCGGGCATCTGCCCGCCCCTCGTTTTCACTGCCATTGCGAGTGAGGCCAAGTCTTCGCCCCGGCCGTACGAGAAAAGTTCGCCTTGCTCGAGATGGCCGCCAGCCAACTCCTAAATTGATTGAAAGCGAGGGAACCATTTTGCGCAAGCGTAAAAACATTGCAGGCGTCAACAGCAGCATGATCCGCCGCCCCATCCGGCGTTGGGCGCCGCTGTTCATCCTGCCGACCTTTTCTGGCCTTCTGCATCGGCTTTATCTGGCCGTTCATTCAGGGCATCTACCTGTCCTTCTGTAATTTCAACACGCCGCGCGACGCCATGTTCGAGGGCCTGAAAAACTACACCAAGGTCTTCCAGGACGCGGGCTTCCTCAATGCGTTCAAGAATACGGCCGCCTTTGCTGTCGTGACCATCATCCTGATCAATGTGCTGGCGTTTTTCATCGCCTACGCCCTGACGCAGAAGATGCGCGGCGCAAACCTGTTCCGCACGGTCTTCTTCATGCCGAACCTGATCGGCGGCGTCGTGCTGGGCTACATCTGGAGCCTGATCTTTGACGGCATCCTGAAAAACTACAGCACCTATCTCACTGCCAACGGCACCTACGGCTTCTGGGGCCTTGTGATCCTCGTGGCCTGGCAGCAGATCGGCTATATGATGATCATTTACATTGCGGGATTGCAGGCCGTATCGGAGGATATGCTGGAAGCCGCGAAGATCGACGGCGCGAGCGGCTGGCAGACGCTGACGAAGGTCATCATCCCAAACGTCATGCCCTCCATCACGACCTGCACGTTCCTCACGCTGACGAATTCCTTCAAGCTCTTCGACCAGAACCTCGCGCTGACTGGCGGTCTGCCCAGCGTCATCCAGAATGGCGCAAAGGTCAACGTTACGGAGCTGCTGGCCCTGAACATCTATTCCACCTATAACATCAACAAGAAATACCACGGCGTCGCACAGACCAAGGCCGTCATCTTCTTCCTGCTGGTGGCCGTGCTGGCCCTGATCCAGCAGGCGGCGACCCGGAAAAAAGGAGGTCGAACAGTAATGAACAAGCAGCGGAAAGTCAAAAAATATACTCCCGGCAGCAAAGTCCTCACCGTCTTCTTCATCGCGCTCTGCCTCGTCTGGGTCATGCCAGTCATCGAGGTCCTGATCAACTCGTTCAAGTCCAACAACTATCAACCTCGAGCCGTTCGCGCTCCCGACCGAAGAATCGTTTGTCGGCCTCGCGAACTATCTCAAGGGCGTCAACTTCGGTAACTATCCGTTCATCACGGCTCTTGGCTTCAGCCTCTTCATCACGGTCGTCTCCGTGGCGCTCATCCTGCTGTTCTGCTCGATGACCGCGTGGTACATCGTCCGCACGAAAGAGCACCATCGCCAACATCTTCTATTATCTCTGCCTGTTTTCGATGATCGTCCCGTTCCAGATGGTCATGTTCACGCTGACCTTCACGGCCGACACGCCTCAAGCTCAACACCCCGTGGACGATCCCCATCGTCTACCTTGGCTTCGGCGCGGGCTCGCCATCTTCATGTTCACCGGTTTCATCAAGTCGCTCCCGCTGGAAATTGAAGAGGCCGCCGCGATCGACGGCTGCGGCCCCGTGCGGACGTTCTTCTCCGTCGTGCTGCCGATGCTGAAGCCGACGCTCATCTCTGTCGGGATCCTCGAGCTGATGTGGGTCTGGAACGACTACCTGCTGCCCTATCTCGTGCTCGACCGCACGAAGTATATGACCATCCCATCCTCGTGCAGTACCTCAAGGGCAGCTACGGCACCGTCGACCTCGGCGCGACGATGGCCGTCATCATGCTCAGCATCCTGCCCATCATCATCGTCTATCTCTTCTGCCAGAAGTATATCATCAAGGGCGTCGCGGCCGGCGCCGTCAAGGGATGACGCCGGAAGAGCCGCAGCGGCACATGACGATCAAGGATCTCGTGCGCCTGTCCGGCTATTCCTCGGCACGGTCTCGCGTGTGCTCAATAACCAGCCGAACGTCAGTGAAAAGGCGCGGACCACCATCCTCGCCCTCGCGGCGGAGCACGGGTTTGAGCTCAACACCAGCGCGCAGTCGCTCAAGCAGCAGAAGAGCAACGCCGTCCTCGTCGTGGTCAAGGGCCGCAACAACGAGATGTTCGCCACCATGGTCGAGCAGCTGCAAACGCTCTTCGCGGCCACAACGCACCCGCTCATCGTCGATTTCATCGATGAGGACGACAACGAGGTGCAGCGGGCAGCGCATCTCGTCCGCGAGCGGAAGCCCTGCGGACTGATGCTCCTCGGCGGCAGCAACCAGTACTTCTTCCGGCACTTTGCCGGGATTCCCATCCCCGCCGTCGTCGTCACGCACAACGCATCGTCCCTCCTCTTTTTCGAATCTTTCCAGCGTCAGCACCGACGACCGCGCCGGAGCGGACTGCGCAGTGGATTACCTGCTGCGCTGTGGACACCGAAACATTGCGATGCTCGGCGGCTCGCTCGACATCTCCGATACCTCTGCCCGCCGCTACGAGGGCTTTCTCGACGCCTTCCGCCGCCACGGGCTGGAGTTCGACGCGCAGCGCTTTTACTACGCGGGCCGCTTCTCTTATGAGAACGGCTACACCGGGATGCAGACCATCCTAAAGCGCGCGCCGGAGGTCACGGCGGTCTTCGCGATGGCCGACGTCATCGCCATCGGTGCGATGCGCGCCCTGACCGACGCAGGCCGGCGCGTGCCGGACGATGTGTCCATCATCGGCTACGACGGGCTGAAGATCAGCAGCTTCTACACCCCGAAGCTCACCACCATTGCCCAGCATGTGGAGCTGCTGGCGCGGCGCGGATTTGACATTTTGATGCGGTGCATGGAGCAGGGCGCTCCGGCCCGCCACATGACCGTCCCGTTTACTCTTTCCGTGCGCGAGAGCGTCCGGAACATCTCAGAATAGCGAGTGATTTCTTATGATGAACCGAAGCAGCGGCATTTTGCTGCACATTACCTCTCTCCCCTCGCCCTACGGCGTGGGCAACCTCGGCAAGGCTGCGTTTGACTTTGTCGATTTCCTGAAAAAGGCCGGGCAGTCCTATTGGCAGATCCTGCCGATCTGCCCGCCGGGCTACGGCGATTCGCCCTATCAGGCGTTTTCGACCTTTGCGGGCAATCCCCTACCTCATCGACCCGGATCAGCTCGTCGCCGCCGGTTGGCTGACGCAGGAGGAGCTGGACGGGCAGAGCTGGGGTGAGAACCCCGCGCACGTCGACTATGCCCTCCTCTATGAGACCCGCCTGCCCATGCTGCGCCGCGCGTTCGCGCGCTTTTGCGGAGGCCGTGCCCGCGGATTTTGATGAATATGTGCAGCAGGAGTCCGCGTGGCTCCCGGAATACGCGCTCTTTATGGCCGCTGAAGGCCCACTTCGGCAGCGGGCCAGTGGACCGAATGGCCCACCGATATCCGCCGCACCAGCCCGCGGCAATCGAACACTGGCGCGGGCAGCTGGAAACCGACATCCAGTTCCACTGCTTCCTGCAATACTGCTTCCACAAACAGTGGCAGCGGCTGCGCAAATATGCCAATGACAGCGGCATCCGCATCATCGGCGATCTGCCGATCTATGTGCCGCTGGATTCCGCTGACGTCTGGTCGCATCCGGAAAACTTCCAGCTCACCCGCTCCCGCCGTCCGCGCGTCGTGGCCGGTTGTCCGCCCGATGGCTTCAGCCGGAACGGCCAGTTCTGGGGCAACCCGATCTACGACTGGGATCACGATGGCTGCCCGCGGCTTTGACTGGTGGCTGGAGCGCGTGGGCGCGGCGGGCCGCAGCTTTGACGTCGTGCGCATCGACCATTTCCGCGGCATTGAGAGCTATTGGTGCATCCCCGGCGCGAACCGCACCGCCCGCTGCGGCAAGTGGGTACAGGGCCGAGCAGCGCGCTCGTCGACGCGATCAAGGCCGCTTATCCGCACATCGACTTCATCGCGGAGGACCTCGGCTTCCTGACGCCCGGAGGTGCTGAAGCTCGTGGAGCAATTCTGGCTTCCCCGGCATGAAGGTGCTGGAGTTCGCCTTCGACCCGCGCGAGCCGAGCAACTACCTGCCGCACAACTACACCGCAAACTGCATTTGCTACACCGGCACGCATGACAACGAGACGCTCGTGCAGTTCTGCGAGAATCTCGCCGGAGTCTGACGCCTATGCCCGCGATTATCTCGGCATCGGCCCGGAGGACGATCTGCCGGACGCGATCATCGACGCCGGAATGCAGTCGAAGGCGGATCTCTTCGTCGCCCAGCTGCAGGACTATCTGAGACTCGGCGCAGAGGCCCGGATGAACGAGCCGGGCACGCTCAAGCCGCAGAACTGGCGCTGGCGTCTGACGCCCGGCCAGCTCACAGCCGCGCTTGCGGAAAAAAATCGCACGTTTGACAAATGCCGCAAAGCGCGTATAATATAAAAAGGACAGCTGCGCATTGCTGCGGCGGCGGCCTCGGCGGATTCTTTCCCCGCAATTCTGCGGTTCGGAATATTTGAAATACATCCAGTATTCCTGCATATTCCGAATCTTGCCTTGCGAAAAAGCCTCTCGCCGAATGCTTTGCCGAACAATGCATACCAGTCCTGAGTGCCGCGCTCCCACATGTGCGGGGCGCGGCTTTCTGTTTGACTTTGATCCATTAGGAGGAACAATATGAGTGAATACACCGACCGCCTGGTTCAGCAGACCGAGGCCATGCTCAAGCTGCGCCACGACGAAACGCTGACGGAAACGTCGCCCGAGCGCCTGCATGAGGCGCTGAGCGACGTCCTCATGATGGAGATCAACGACCGCTGGTCGCGCACCCGGCACACCGCAGCAGAACGGCCGCCGCGCCTACTATTTCTCGGCGGAGTATCTGATCGGCCGTCTGATTTCAGCAACCTCTTCAACCTCGGTATTCTGACGACATCAAAAGGAATCGTTCGCGGCCAAGGGCGTTGATCTTGCCTGTCTGGAAGAGATCGAGGATGCCGCGCTTGGCAACGGCGGACTGGGCCGTCTGGCCGCCTGCTTCCTCGACAGCGCCGCCACGCTCGATCTGCCGCTGATGGGCTACGGTCTGCGCTATCGCTTCGGCCTGTTCAAGCAGATCGTTTGGAAACGACCGCCAGCGCGAAAACGCCGACGACTGGACGAAATACGGCGACCCCTGGAGCCACCGCCGCGACAAGCTGACCGTCAAGGTCAAATTCGCCGACCAGACCGTCAACTGCGTTCCCTACGACATGCCCGTCATCGGCTACGACACCGAGACCGTCGGCACGCTGCGCCTCTGGCAGTGCGAAGCCGAGAAGGAGCTGGACTTTGACGCCTTCAACGCGCAGGACTATTATAAGGCGCTCGAAAACAAGAACAAGGCCGAGGACATCACCCGCGTCCTCTACCCGAACGACAGCACCTTCGATGGCAAGCATCTGCGCATCAAGCAGCAGTACTTCCTCTCGAGCGCGTCGCTGCAAGACATCCTGCGCGACTTCCGCAAGCACCAGGGCCTCGGCTGGGATCGGCTGCCCGGAATTTGCGGCCATCCAGCTCAATGACACGCACCCCGCGATGTCCATCCCGGAACTGATCCGGCTGCTGATGGCAGAGGGACTGGACTTCGACGCCGCGTTCAACATTGCGGCCCGCATCTTCTCCTACACGAACCACACGGTCATGAGCGAGGCGCTTGAGAAGTGGGACATGGAGCTGCTGCGCTCCGTCGTGCCCGAGATCTGCGACATTATCGTCCGCATCGACGCCAAGCTCCGCCAGGAGCATCCGCAGAGCAACCTCTTCATCGTCAAGGACAACACCGCGCATATGGCGAATCTGTCTGTCTACGTCTCTACGGCGGTGAACGGCGTCGCCAAGATCCATTCGCAGATCCTGCGCGACGATCTGTTCCACGATTGGTAAAGGTCTTCCCGAGCGCTTCCAGAACAAGACGAATGGCATCACGCCGCGCCGCTGGCTCGGTCTCTGCAACCCGGAGCTGTCCGCCCTCATCGAAGAAAAGGTTGGCCCCGGCTTCCTCAAGGATCTCGACCGGCTGGCCGAGCTGAAGGGACAGATGGACGACGCGACCATTGAGCGCTTCAATGCGATCAAGCTGGAAAAGAAAAGCAGCTCTGCGCCGTCATTGAAAAAGCATGAGGGCGTGAAATTCTCGACCCGAGCTTCGTGTTCGACGTGCAGGTCAAGCGGGCGCACGAATATAAGCGGCAGCTGATGAATGCGCTGTCCGTCATGGATATCTACCTCCGTCTCAAGGACGGCAGCCTGACCGACTTTACGCCGACGGCTTTTATCTTCGGCGCCAAAGGCCGCGCCCGGCTATGTCCGCGCCAAGGCCATCATCTGCTATATCAACCGCATTGCAGACCTCATCAACAACGACCCCTGCGGTCCACGACAAGCTGAAGGTCGTCTTCGTGCAGAACTACAACTGCTCCTATGCCGAGCACATCATGCCCGCCGCCGATATCTCCGAGCAGATCTCCCCGGCCGGCACCGAAGCCTCCGGCACGGGCAACATGAAGCTGATGCTGAACGGCGCAGTCACGCTCGGCACGATGGACGGCGCGAACATCGAGATCGTCGAACAGGCCGGACTTGAGAACAACTATATCTTCGGCGCAACGGTCGAGGAGATCAACCGCGTCCGCGACACCTACCACGCGCGTGACCTCTATAACTCCAACGCTGACCCTCCGCCGCGCGGTCGACACGCTGGTCAACGGCACGGTTCCGACCGATGCCGGGCAGCAGGAGCTTTATACCGCGCTGCTCGACGGCGCGAGCTGGCACCGCCCGGATCACTATTTCAGCCTGTACGACTTCCAGTCCTATCAGGACACGCGCCTGCGCGCGAACCGCGACTATCGCGACCGCATCGCATTTGGCCGCAAATGTTTGATGAACACGGCGTCCGCCGGAAAGTTCTCTTCCGACCGCACCATCCGTCAGTACGCCACCGAAATTTGGCACATCTAAACAAAACTCCGGCCCGCTCCATTCGGAGCGGGCCGGGCTTTTGTATCTTGGAAAGTGTCTCAGGGGCTGATGCACGCGTTGGCCCTCCGGGCGGGCAATGCCCGCCCGACGATCCCTCTCCGTCATTTGCTTCGCAAATGCCACCTCCCTTTACACAAGGGAGGCTTTCCGCGGCGGGGGATTTCTCCCCCAGTCTGCGCGGAGCGCAGACAGCCCCCTCTTGGTAGAGGGGGCCTTTGTCGGCCCTGTATTTCAGCCGCGCTGCTTTGCGGTGATGGTCTGCACCTCGAGGGCAAAGACGGCGACACGGTCGACGGCCTCGTCCGGGAACGTCCAATCGTCCTTCCCGGTGTTCTGCCGCATGATCTCGGTCAGGGCAGCGCGCTTGTCCATCCGCGTCTCGAGAAAGCGTACGCGGCCCTGCCCCATGACGGAGCGGTAATTGGCAGAATGGCTGCACGCCGTCGTGCCCGGCGTGACGGCGCAGCCGCAGTCCAGCTCAAAGGCCACCGTCTTCGCCTGACGCAGAAGGTCGATCTTGTGCCCTTCCGGTGCGCTGTGAAAATAGAACGTCCGCCGCCCCTCCACATTGGTAAATCCGAAATTCATCGGCACGAGATAGACGCCCTCGCCGTCCCGCATCCCGAGACGGCAGCATGGGCAGGCGGGATGATGGCGTCGATGGCGGCGGGATCAGTCACTTCGCGGTCTGTTCTTCGCATAAAATCCTCCTGTCGCAAAAAAGCCGCCAAACGGCGGCTTTTTGGTGGTTCATTCTTCGTCCATGCTGGGATGCTGATGTTATCTGGTCCCGTGGGCTTCAAATTCGGCGATGTAATCGTCCATTCGCGCCACAAGCTCGTCATAATTCTCGCTGGAGACCGGCTGATAGTCCAGATCGCGGCGCGCCAGCTCCTCGGCAAGGATCTCGTAAAAGACCGTGTCCTCATAATCCATGATCACTTCGTGGATGCCGCCGTCGGAAAACGCCTTGGACGGGACGTCCTCCCGTGCCAGCGCTCGACCAGCGCGTCCATCCCTGTTCTCGCGGCAAAGGGCGAAGAGCTTGATTCCAAATTTCGTCATAATCGGTGAAAGCGGTCGTCTCCGCGGGCCGAGTTCAGGATCCAGTTTCCGATATACACCATGTCCAGCAGACGCCGGAATTCCTTTTTCGTGAATTCGATCTGCATCACGCAAGCCTCCCTTGACGTTCAGCTCATATCATTATATACAGAAGCAGGCAGTTTTGTCTACTGTTAATATCACGGAAATCAAGAAAATAATACTTGTTTTCTGCGCCATTTTGGCATATGATATAGCAATCTGAGAACGCGATCACGCCCGCGAAGCGCTGCGGGAAAGAGAGGAAACCGTTTTGAAAAAGTTATGTGTCTGTGTCCTGTTCGGCGGCGTTTCGCCGGAGCATGAGGTCTCGCTGCGTTCGGCAGAGTCCGTGCTCAACAACATCGACCACAGTAAGTATCATGTTTTTCCGGTCGGTATTACCAAGGAGGGCGACTGGATCCTGTTCGGCGGCAAGGACTACAGCATGCTGCCCGCCGGAACGTGGCAGAATCATTTGAGGGCAACCGCCGGGCCGCGCTTTCGCCGGTGCACGGACAGGGGCCTGCTGAGCTTTGAAAACGACTGCGTCGTGCGCGAGCGCATCGACGTCGTGTTCCCCGTGCTGCACGGCGAGCACGGCGAGGACGGTTCCGATACAGGGCCTGCTTCAGATCGCCGGGAATTCCCTTATGTGGGGCCGCACGTGGCCGCGAGCGCCGCTGCATGGATAAGACGATCACCAAGCTGATCGCTGACCACGCGGGCGTGCGGCAGGCCGCATGGCGTCTGGTGACCGCTGCGGGTTTGCGCGCGAAATGCAGACGCGGTCATGGATGGCGTGGAGGGGCAGTTCGCCTATCCCATCTTCGTCAAGCCCGCGGGGACCGGCTCGTCTGTCGGCGTTTCGAAGGCGCGCGACCGCGAAGGACTGGACGCACGCGCTGACAGCCGCCCTGGAAATACGACTGCAAGGTGCTCGTCGAGGAATTCATCGAGGGGCAGGAGGTCGAGGTGGCCGTGCTCGGCAATGAGAACCCGGCGGCATCGATCTGCGGCGAGATCGTCGCGGGTGCGGATTTCTATGATTACGAGGCGAAATATATCTCCGACTGCGCCGACCTCTATATCCCGGCCCGCATCTCGGAAGAGGCGTCGGAGCAGGTGCGCGAGACCGCTGTTCGCGTCTATCAGGTCGATGGGCTGCCGCGGGCTTTCCCGCGTGGACTTCTTTGTGACCCGCGAGGGCAGAGGTCGTGTTCAACGAGATCAACACGATCCCCGGCTTCACGTCGATCTCGATGTACCCGAAGCTCTTTGAGGCCAGCGGTATCCCCTACGGCGAGCTGCTGGACGATCTGCTCGCGCTGGCGCTGGACGGCTGATATGGTGAAGCCCGTTCTGATTGCCATCACCGGCACGCAGCAGCTGGCCGGTGAGAAGCCGGAGAGCATCCAGCTCGTGACCGAGGGTTCCTACTGCTGCGAGCCGGGGTTCATCCGCTTTTCCTATGTGGAGAGCGAGATGACCGGCATGGAGGGCGTTGTCACGTCGTTCACGGTTGAGGACGAGCAAAACTCGCTCCGCCGCGTCGGCAAGGTCAATTCCGAGATGGTCTTTGTGCACGGGGCAGCGGCACGAATCGCTCTACGACGCGGGCATGGCTGCGCTGCTGGTCGGCGTGGAGCTTCAGGGAGCTGACCGTCCTGCTCAACGAGCACGGCGGCATTCTCGATTTCAGCTATGCGATCGATGTGGAGCGCAGTGCCTGCGGCACGAACCGCTATCACATCGAGATCCGCGAGGCGTGAAATGTGCCTGCTTGACAGAGCGAAAAAAAGCTGGTATCATAAAAATACAAGAGGCGCTGCACCATCAGTCAGTCCTTACGATCGAACAAAGTGTATTGTTGACCGCTCGGGTACCATCCGGGCAGTCAATGCACCTCTAATGTGCAAAAACCGTCAAATTGCAAAAGAATCGCAGCGTTTTCTGTTGAAAACGCTGCGATTTGTTTATCGCTTGAGTATTTTTCCGGGCTTTGCGCCGGTTATGGCCCCGTCCTCCAGCACCGGCTCGCCGGCGACCAGAACGGTCTCCATCCCTCGGCGAACTCCGCCGGATCGGCGTAGGAATCGCGCTCGTGCAGCGCTTCCGGCCGGAAGAGCAGAATGTCGGCATCAAGCCCTGGAATGAGCTTTCCCTTCGTCCGGAGGCCAAGCCGCCCGGCGGGCAGACCGGTCATCTTCGCGACGGCCTCCTCCAGCGTCAGCACGCCGCGTTCGCGGACATAGCGCTCGATCGCACGGACGAACGTACCGTACACGCGCGGATGGCAGAGTCCGGAGCCGGGATAGATGCTGTCGGAGATGATGCTGCTGTGCCCGTCGCGCAGGATGGCCTCCAGATCGTCCTCACAGGCGATCTCGTCGATCATCGTGACCGCGCAATGCTCCCGCGCGAGCAGGTCGAACAGCGCGTCAAACGGATCCTGCCCTCTTTCTCGGCCAATGCCGCGATGGACTGGCCAACGTATTTCTGATCCTCCGCCCCGGCGAGCGCCGCGATGCGGATATTCTCCCAGCCGGCCAGCAGCGAAATGTTCTCAAAATCCTCACCCGTCTGCATCCGCTCGCGCAGCTGCGCACGGAACGCCGCATCGCCGAGCCGTTCGGAGAGCTGCTCCAGACCGCCGGTCTGGCATTCCCGGCGGGAGCACGTGATGAGCTGGGTAGAACCTGCGGTGTAGGGATAGACGTCGCAGGCGACGTCGACGCCGTCTTCGCGTGCGCTTTCCATCATCGCCAGCATCTGCGGCACAGCGGCGCGCCAGTTGACCCCTGCCGATGGCCTTCAGGTGGCTGATCTCGACCGGTGTCTGCAAGGCCCGCGCCACGGTCAGCATTTCCTCCAGCGCCGCGACGACACCGCTCCCCTCCTGCCGCATGTGTACGGTGAGCGGGATGCCGCTGCCGCGCAGCGGCGCGAGCGCATCGATCAGCTGCTCCGTCGTATAGAAGATTCCGGCGCGTACCCAAGGCCCAGCGAGACGCCGAGCACGCCGTCCGCCAGCGCGGATTCGAGCCGGGCATGCAGCGCCCGCAGCTGATCGTCCGTCAAATCAGGCGAAAAGCCCGCGACGCTGGCGCGCAGCGTCCCGCCCCGGCGAGCTGCCCGATGTTCAGCGGCAGCGCCGGGACCGACGCGGCATAGTCTGCAAACGACTCGTACGCGCGCGGAAACGAGCCGGTGACCGGCTTGTAAATATGCGCCGATGGCGGCGGCATATTCCCGGAGACGGGGAACGGCGACATGCCGCAGTTGCCGTTCACGATTGTGGTCAGCCCCCTGGCACAGCTCACATTCGCCGAAACCGGGGCGGAAGAGCGCCGCGTCGGCATGGCGGTGGATGTCGAGGAAGCCGGGCGTCACGCAGAAGCCCGCCGCGTCGATCGTCCGCGCAGCGCGTGCACCGGTCAGATTGCGCCGCGCGCGGCGATCTTCCCGTCCTGAATGGCAAGGTCGCCCCGGAGGGGCGGGTGCGCCGGTGCCGTCGATGAGCAGGCCGCCGGTAATGAGAAGGTCAAACAAAACTGTCACCTCAAATCGGTGTCAAAATCGTGCTATTTTCTCATATTCTACAACATTTTTCGTAAAAAAGCAAGAGGGGCCAGATTGCCCCCGCTCCGCATGGTCTGCGCCGCACCCGTTCCTGCATAAAACACCCCGCGCACCATCGGTGCGCGGGGCGCTGCGATCGGGTTCAGTGCTCCATTTTGGGCGGCGGGGTGCAGGGGTCGTGGCGTTTGGGTCCGTCGTCGAGAATTCGCTGACACGGACGCCGCGCTCGGTCTTCATGGACTCCACGTGCTTGTGGATCAGCTCCTTGACGACGAGCGGATTTTTCACGTTTTTCAGCTCGAGATGCGGCGCACTCTTATCCGAGGAATGGATGATGATCGTGCCCACGCCGAAGATGCGCTGGCCAAGCGAGACATGGACGCCGATGTCGCTCACACGGTAGAGCAGCACCTCTTCCATCTTCATGTTCAGCACCCCGGTCTGTAGGAACAGCCGATCCTCTGAAAGGAAAATATTTTGTAAACGTCAGCGGCATGCCGAGCACCCGCTTCCGATCCTGCCAGATCGTTTCCACGCGCAAGTTTCATCGCCGTTTCCTCCTTTTGCTTTTCTTTCAGTATACTGCGCGAAGCACCCGGGTCAAGAGGTTTTCTCCTCTTCCTCGGCCAGCCGCCGCGCATGCGGCAGGCTCCAGCGGAAGTGCGCCGAGCAGAGCCGCATCGCAAACACCAGCACAAAGCCGACGAGCATTGCAATATCCCGTCCCACAAGCGGCCACAGGTACACGCAGACCAGCGCGCCGAGCAGCGCGGAGCAGGCGTAGACGTGCTTAACAAAAATATAGGGCCGGTCGCCCGCGAACAGATCGCGCAGGACGCCGCCGCCCACGCCCGTCAGCGCCGCGACGAAGATGACAAGAAAGCGGTTCGCGCCGTCCCCGGCCTCCATGGCCACGCGCGCGCCGCAGACCGTAAAATGCCGAGGCCCGCTGAGTCTGCCAACAGCAAGACATGCTCATAGAGCCACTTGTTCCGGTAGAAGATGCGCCGCACCGCCGGGAAAAAGACGATGATCGACACCGCGATCGCGATCAGCACTGACGTCGGGTCGCGGAACGCGGACGGCGGCGTCAGGCCAAGAATGAGGTCGCGGATGATCCCGCCGCCGACTGCCGTCGTCACGCCGAGGACGCAGACGCCGAAGATGTCCATCTGTTTTTTCAGGCCCGTCATCGCGCCGGTCAGCGCGAAGGAGATCGTGCCGATGATCTCAAAAAATCAAAATCAGTCGTTCCATCGTTGTCACCGTTTTCTATGTATTTTTGCGGGTCAGCGGAGTCGGGCCGCTGAAAAGCCGCCTCTGAAAGGGGGCGGTACCGAGCGGAGCGAGGCGGAGAGGTTGTCAATGGTAATTTCCACAAACAATCCCTCAGTCAGCTTCGCTGACAGCTCCCTTTGTGTAAAGGGAAAAGGAATTTGTCGGGCGACCAATGGTCGCCCCTACGTTCATCGCCGGAAGTGGGATAGCATCGTAGGGGCAGGCAATGCCCGCCCCTGCAAAGGCTCAGCGCAGCGCGTCGCGGGCGAGATAATACTGCACGTACTGCATCTGCGTGATGCGTTTCTGTGCTGCTCGTCCAGCGCGTCGAACACGCTGAGGCTTCCGAACTCGCCATACCAGTCGTGCATGCTGACAATGGGCGTCCGCGCCATCACGTCGTCCGTCAGCTTCTGATACGCCGGGGCGTCCCAGCCGCACTCCTCAAACAGCACGTTCATCAGGAAGCACGGGCTGACCGTTGGCCCTTCGCCGCGGAATTCCTTTTTCCCAGCCGCGCCTTCGCCGCATCGTTTGCCCAGATCAGATAGTCCGTCAGATAGGTCGCCGCCGCGCCGGTCTCGCCCGGTGCGGCGAGGTCAATGCCGAGCGCCGCGTAGGTCACGCTGTTCTCCCCGAGCCACGGCTTGTGGTCGGCAAAGAACACGAGCACGACCGGTTCTTCGCTGTCCCGGAACGTCTCACAGAGCGCACGCATCCGCGCACCCGTGTCCGCGACGCCCGAGAGATAGTTGTTGACAATATAGTAATCGCTGTCGGAAAGGCCCGTTTTCGGGACATATTCCGTCTCGCCGGTCAGGTGGTCGTCAAAATACGGCCCGTGGTTCTGATACGTCACGTTGAACGAGAATACCCAGTCCCCTGCCGCGATCTGCGATTCGGTGCGCGCAGCGATCTCTGAAAACAGCACGTCGTCCATCGCGATCCGTCGCAAAGCGCCGAAAAATGGTTCTCCGCGAACCAATAATCGTCGAGTCCCAGATTGCGGTTCACGCTGCTCCGGCTGTAAAGCCCTCGTTGCCGGGGTGTGCGCCGGTGCAGGTGTAGCCTTGATCCGCAAAATAGCGTGCATAGCTCCAGCTCGGGCGGCGGAAATTCGGCAGCTTGAAAACCCGGTCAGTGCGCAGCGCTCGGTGTTGATCGTGTGCCGCCCGCGAAGATATTCGTAAACAGCTGGCCGGTATAGCTCTCGGCCTGAAGCGCATGATAATCGGCATAAGGTTCGTTCCCGGTGATGGCGTCCGTCAGGTCGGAAAAGTCGCAGAACGCCTCCAGCATCGTCATCACGACGTGGACTTTTTGTCCTCCGGAATGTCGTCGTCTTCATATTCCGCCAGCAAGGCCTCGGCCTCCCGCTTGTCGTACCCGTCCGGCGCCTTCGGCACCGCGGCGCGGATGCTGTGCAGGAACGGATAGATGCCGCCGCGCGACTGAAACTGGTCGTTGGCCGACCATGCGCTCCGCCCGGCGCGGCCCGCGAAGCGGTCGTAGAGCGTGCTGCTGCGGTAAACGCCGAAATATCCGAGTACGCAGAGCAATAAAGCCGCGCCGGTCGTGGCCGCTCTTCCACGGCGGGACAGCCTCCCGCGCGCGAGCCACGCCAGCGCCAGCGTCCCGAGCACGACCAGAAGCAGTGACGCCGCGATCTGCCACGTCACCGTGATGTACCCGCGCCCGCCGATCTGCACTGCCTCGCGGATGGCCGCAACGTCGTCTGCGTAGAGCGGTTCGCTCCGCCCGAGCCATTTCAATATGCCGCCCACGAATAGACGAGGCAGACCACGCCATCCAGCAAAATGCCAGCCAGGCCCGCCCGGTCAGGCCGAACAGCAGCAGCGCAAACAGCACGAACGGCAGCACGTTCAGCGCCGCCAGCAGCGGATCTTTCAGATAAAACCGGCACATCGCGCCGCTCCCAGCGGCGGCAAAATACAGGCTCAACAGGCCAAGGCAGACCCCGGCCAGTGCCGTCAGAACGGTCGTCCAGATCACATTGTTTCGGAATTTCTGCATCTTTTTTGTCCTTTACTGATATCCTTGCCATCCACGTCCCGATATGGTACGATGGAGGCAGAAGTGAACCAAAAATTCATGGAGTGCGCAACGCATGACCGGCCCTGACCCGAACAAGATCCATCCGAATGAGAACATCCAGCAGATCGTATACATCAAAAAACGTCATCACGCGCCCCAACATCATTGTTGGAGAGTACAGCTACTATGACGATGTGAACGGCGCGGAGCGATTTGAGGAGCACGTGACGCACCATTACGAATTTTGGGGTGACAGGCTCATCATCGGGAAATTCTGCGCCATCGCACGGGGGATCGAATTTGTGATGAACGGCGCGAACCACCGCATGAACAGCGTGACGACATATCCGTTCAATATCATGGGCGGCGGATGGGAAGACCTTCCGCTGAAAGGCGACACCGTAGTCGGCAGCGACGTCTGGATCGGCCAGAATGTGACCGTGATGCCGGGCGTAAATTGTGACCGCGATCATCGGCGCGAATTCCGTCGTCACAAAGGATGTTCCGCCATACTGCATCGCGGGCGGGAATCCGTGCCGCATGATCCGGCGGCGGTTTGACGATGAGCTGATCGCGTACCTGCTTGACCTCAAATGGTGGGATTGGGACGCCGGGAAGATCTTTCGCAACATGGAGGCGCTTTGCACGCGGCGATCTTACAAAAATCAGCATTGCAGATTAAAACCGGCATCGCTGCCCCATTTCTCCGCATATTCTACAACAGCGTATCAGAAAAGTAAAGCCACACAAGCAAAATCGGTCTGGCCCACGCCAGACCGAAAATCATGAGAATCAGGCCGTAGACCACGCTCGCGACCGTGCCGTAGACGATGACCGGCCCGGCGATCACGAACATTTTCGCCGCCATGCCGGTGATGAAGCCTTCGGCCTTGAACTCGATGGCCGGAGAGACGATCGAGTTGGCGAAGCCCGTGATCGGCACGAGCGTGCCTGCGCCGGCTACCTTCGCTATGTCGTCATAAATGCTAAGCCCCGTCAGCACCGCGCTGATGAAAATGAGACTGACGCTCGTCGCCGTGCCCGCGCTTCCGCGTCCAATCCCGCCAGCTTCCATCCGTTCAAAATCAGCTGCCCCAGCGCGCAGATCAGTCCGCCGATGCAGAAGCTGCACACCAGATCCTTCGCCAGCGGCGATTTCGGCGCGAGATCCGCGACATACCGGTTATACTCTTTTTTTTCGTGAATTTCATCAAAGAAGCACCACCTTTTCCGTTAGTCTGCC
>VOFG01004072.1_pt1 | contig 22279 bp, 34 predicted proteins | sample 5384171 | NCBI WGS metagenome assembly VOFG01 (sample SAMN12384726, study PRJNA508395) | human gut metagenome | isolation source: healthy gut F | host: Homo sapiens | reverse complement strand
CTGGATTATGTGGACAGCAGCCATGTCTCCAAACCGTGAAATTTTTGAGAAGTTTGTAGATCCTCTTTATAAATACATCAATGAAACTACTTCACGTGTGCCTATCAGTGACTGGCATGATACCAAAACTGGCAGAATGACCGGATTTAAGGCACGTTCCGTAATTGGAGGATATTGGATACAAGTGTTAATGGATAAGATGAATCATTAAAAATATGGACAATAAGTTGAAAGAATACTTTTTCGCATGGATGAATCATTTCAGCATAATACAACAAGAGATAAGTAATGAACCAACAATATAATATTTTATTAATCATTAATTTTTTACGTATGAAAAAAAAAACAAAATCATGAAAGACTACTGGCGGGTATGCTGGATGGCATTACTGCTAGTTGCTCTATTCTTCGGAAGTTGTAGTGATGACAATGACAGCAACGGAGATTCAGACAATGCAGCATTTGATCCGAATATTCCGGTTCAAGTAAGTGGTATCAATCCGACTACGGGGGATTCGGGCAGCGATTAGTTATATCAGGAGAAAATTTTGGTAATGATCCGTCTATTGTGAATGTCTTTGTTGGTGGAAAAAAAGCTATCGTAATCAATGTGAAAAATCATTCTATCTACTGTTTGGTACCTTCACAGGCTTATTCCGAGAAATCGAAGTACAAATATCCAATGGCGACAATCCGGTAGTATCTACTATCGCAGAGGCCAAGTTCGAATATGTGCGAAAACAGTTAGTGAGTACATTATGTGGTTCGCGTAGAGATGACGGCGGATACGATACAAAAGATGGTCCATTTAATGATTGTGGTGCATTTGGTTCCCCCAACTGGTTAGAATTTGACCCTAAATATCCCCACTTAGTGTACGTTGCAGCCGATAGAGGTGCAGGTGATGAAAAATGAAGGAAACGGTAATATGCGTATTCTCGACCTCAAAACCAATATGTAGGAACGGCTCTTACAGAAGGTGACATGGGAGGTACTAACCGCGGACGTGCACTTGCCTTTTTTTTTGATGAAAATCACATGGCTGTGGCAGTTGACCAAGGAGACGAATTGAGAGCAGCTGTATATGGTTTTACACGTAATAGAGAAGCCCCTGAGGGCGATGAGCGCAATTATAAAATGTGGGGAAACAGATTAGCGTTGGTTAATTTCAAAGCCTTTGTAATACAGTAACTTTTCATCCGGTAGATGGTGATATGTACTTTAATAGTTGGGATAAGGGGCAATTCTTCAAAGTAGAGAAGCAACAAATTCAAAAGAAATTTTCGACGGTACACGTACAACTCCTGCTGATAAAGAAGTACTTTTTCAAATGGATAATGGATGGGAATATAATATCCGTATACATCCGACAGGGAATTATGCTTATATTGTGTCTATTAACAAACACTATATTCAGCGCACAAATTATGATTGGGCAAGTAAACGATTTGTCACTCCCTTCATTGTAGCGGGAACAGCAGAAAGAGCTGCTTATGTAGACGGAATTGGAACAAGCGCACGTTTTAATACTCCTTATCAAGGAGTTTTCGTAAAGAACCCAGAGTATGCAGGGCAAGAAGATGAATACGATTTTTATTCTTTGTGATAAGATGGGGCAATGTATCCGTAAAATTACCCCGCAAGGAAAGGTCTCAACATTTGCCGGTCGCGGAAGCGCCAGTCTGAATGGTAACCCATGGGGATATGTAGATGGAGATTTACGTCAAGAGGCCCGTTTCGACCGTCCGAAAGGTATAGCTTACGATGAAGCAACCATACGTATTACATCGGTGATGGTTCCAATCGGCGTATCCGTAAGATTGCTTACGAAGGAGAAGAATAACTAATGATTAAAACGCACATGAATAATATGAAAAAAATATTTATCATTATGTATCATGCTGTTGTGCCTTTGTTCAACGGTTATGGCGCAGCAAGAAAAAGTTGTTGTGAAAGGTGTTGTTACAGACGAAGCCAAAGAGCCGTTGATCGGTGTGAATGTCACCGTGAAGGACATGCCCGGTTTAGGTTCAATCACAGACATGAACGGTCATTACTCCATAACCATGGAACCTTACCGCCAGTTAGTGTTCACTTATATTGGTTATGAATCGAAAGAAGTAATGGTTAAAGAACAACGTACAATAAACGTTGTTATGAAAGAAAAGCGTGACAAGAGCAGTAGATGAAGTCGTTATTACTGGTACGGGAGTTCAGAGAAAACTAACACAGACAGGTGCTATTACAACGGTAGATGTTGGTGAGCCTGAAACGTAATCCATCTTCCAGCATTGTCAATGCACTGGCAGGTAATGTACCGGGTATTATGGCGCGTCAGACTTCTGGACAGCCAGGTAAAAAATATATCTGAGTTCTGGATTCGCGGTATATCTACGTTTGGTGCCAACTCATCTGCTTATGTATTAGTTGATGGTTTCGAACGCAGTATGGATGAAATCAATATCGAAGACATCGAAACGTTTACTGTATTAAAAGATGCTTCGGCTACTGCTATTTATGGTTCGAAAGGTGCTAATGGTGTAGTATTGATTACTACTAAACGCGGAAAAGCCGGTAAAATCAAAATTGATGCTAAAGTAGAAACAACCTATAATACGAGGACTGTAACTCCAAAGTTCGAAGACGGATTTACTTATGCCAGCTTGATGAACGAATCGCGAATTACCCGTAACAACGAGGCTGTATATAAACCAGAAGAGTTGGACATCTTACGTTTAGGCTTGGATACGGATCTTTATCCGAATGTGGATTGGATGGACATGTTACTCAAAGACGGTGCGTGGAGTAACCGTATTAACTTAAATATGAGTGGAGGTGGAACAACAGCCCGTTATTTTGTTTCTGCTAGCTATGTGAAAGAAGATGGTATGTATAATACAGATGAATCTTTGAAAGATGATTATAATACCAATGCAGCCTTTACCATCGTTGGAACTACCGCTTGAATACCGATATTGACATTACAAAAACAACCTTATTGAAAGTCGGGGTAGCAGGATTCTTATCCAAACGTAATAGTCCGGGATTAGGTGATGGTGATGTTTGGGGGGGAACTTTTCGGATATAATCCAATTAAGACCCCTGTTATGTATTCCAACGGATATATACCAGCTATTGATCCGGCAATAAAACAAACCCATGGGTAGCTGCAACCCAAACTGGATTCAATGAAAATTGGACAAATAATATTGAAACAAATATTTCTTTGGAACAAAATTTTGATTTCATAACTAAAGGATTAAAGTTCGTTGGGCGTTTTGGCTATGACAGCAACAACCAAAATACGATCCGTCGTCTGAAGTGGCCAGAACAATGGTTGGCAGAACGTGCCAGAGATCCGGAAACTGGTGAATTAAGATGGAAGAAGATCAGTGGTTCTCAGAACATGAAACAGGAAAGCAGTTCTAGCGGTAATCGTCGGGAATTCCTAGACATGATGCTAAACTGGGATCGTTCTTTTGGAGCTCATCACCCTAGCGCTACTATAAAGTATACACAAGACTCTTACATTCAGACACAGAATTTAGGAGAAGATTTGAAGACTGGTATTAACAAACGTAATCAGGATTTGGCCGGACGTGTAGCTTACAATTGGAATTATCGTTATTTTATTGATTTTAATTTTGGCTATAATGGAAGTGAAAACTTTGCCAAAGGCGACCGTTTTGGTTTTTTCCCTGCTTTTCTCTTGCATGGAATATTGCGGAAGAACCGTTTATCAAAAAACATTTGAAATGGATGAATATGTTTAAAGTTCGCTTCTCTTATGGTAAAGTAGGTAATGATAATGTCGGAACGCGATTCCCCCTATCTTTATACTATTGCAGACCGTTATAAAAACGGGGATAATGAGATTATTTATGGAGGATACGATTGGGCACAATATCCTTCAAGTTATTCGTTTGGTGGTTTAGGATTTGCAGATGTAGCCTCCAATGGTATCACTTGGGGAGGTTGCTGAAAAGAATGACTTAGGTATAGACCTTGCATTGTTTAATGATAAATTTACTGCAACGATCGACTATTTCGATGAAAAACGTACCGGAATTTATATGGTTCGTAACTACTTACCTCAGATTGTCGGTTTGAACGGGCATAATCCGGCAGCAAATGTAGGTGCTGTAAGTTCTAAAGGTTTCGATGGACACTTCTCATACAAACAGAGAATCAATGACGTGAACTTAACTGTACGTGGCAATATCACTTATAGTAAAAATGAAGTACTGGAAAGAGATGAGGAGAATAATGTATATGCCTATCAGATGCAAAGAGGCTATCGTGTGGACCAATGCAAGGGATTAATCGCAGAAGGATTATTCAAAGATTACGATGATATCCGCAATAGCCCGACACAAAGTTGGGGAAAGGTACAACCGGGAGATATCAAGTATAGAGATGTTAACGGTGATGGTGTGATCAATGATGGAGACCAGGTAGCTATCGGTGCAACTAGCCGCCCAAATCTGATTTATGGTTTAGGTGCATCTGCCTCTTGGAAAGGTTTAGATGAATGTCCACTTTCAAGGAGCAGGTAAATCAACATTTTTCACTTATGGCAAGTGTGTATGGGCCTTTACAGAAGGCGAATGGGGAAATATTTTTAAAGGTATGCTGGACAACCGATGGGTAGATGCTGATACAGGCTGAAACATTAGGTATTCCTGCCAATGAAAATCCTAATGCTTCGTATCCACGTTTGAGCTACCAAGGTGACAATGCCAGCAATAATAACTACCGAAACTCTACTTTCTGGTTGAAAAATGGTCGTTACCTTCGACTAAAAACAATTGATGTTGGTTATACACTCCCCAAATCAATTGTTAACAAGATGCACTTTAATAATATCCGTATTTTTTGGTAGGAACAAATCTCTTGACATGGTCTAGTTTCAAGACTTGGGATCCTGAAATGGGCGATCCCAGAGGTGAATCATATCCGTTAACAAAATCGATAACTATGTGTATAAGTGTTAATTTATAAAATAATAAACAACATGAAGAAAAAACTATATATTCTATTGATATCAGTTTTAGGGTTAAGCATACAATCCTGTTCTGACTATTTAGACTCTGACTATATTTTTAGAGATCGGGAAACCATCGAAAAAGTTTTTACGGACAGAGATAAAACAGAAGCCTGGTTAGCAAATGCGTTCAGTTATCTAAGCGATGCTTGTGCTGATGTTTGTAACAAAAGAGTCACTCCACATTGTTTTGCGGATGATATGTATTACGGTGATGATGACGGTTCCATACAAGAATCCAAAGAGGGTGAATTGTCATATAATGAATTTAAAGAAGGATTGTATGATGAGAATACTAAACAAGGTATGTGGGAAAGATGTTATCAGGGAATCCGACAAGCTACTATTTTTATTCAGTATGTCGACATGAACGATAAATTTGAAAGTGAAGCCGAACGGCTTGACTATAAAGCACAAGCCCGCTTTGTCAGAGCTTATTACTATTGGTTATTGCTTCGTAGATATGGTCCGGTACCTTTATTGCCAGATAACGGACTTGATTATGACGCATCCTACGATGAACTGGCTACTCCACGTGCACCTTATGAGGAGATTGCTGATTATATCAGTCAGGAAATGGCTTTGGCAGCTAAGGATCTGGCTCTAACAAGAGGTCAGAATTCTGCTGCCCGCCCAACTCGTGGAGCAGGCTTTATCTGCTCGTGCACTAGCGTTGATTTATGCTGCCAGCCCACTAGCTAATGGTAACAATGATGAATTCGCCCAACTATTGGTAGATGACAAAGGCAATCGCTTGCTTTCTCCTGAATATAGCGAAGAAAAATGGGCAAAAACTGCTGCTGCCGCTAAAGATGTCATGGATTTAGGGGTATATGAGTTATATACGGCTGATAGACGTACAACAGATTCGCCAGCGGAACCGGCAACAATCAATCCCCCATATCATGAAGTATATAGCAATGCCAATTATCCAGAAGGTTGGAAAGACATTGACCCGTTCGAATCTTACCGTTCTGTATTCAATGGTCAAATAGATATATTAAGTAATCCTGAATTAATTTTTAGCCGGGGTAGAAATATTGGAGGGCAAAGTATCAGGGATATGGTGGTTCACCAGTTACCACTTACCGCTACCGGATGGAATACAAGTGGGCTGACTCAAAAGATTGTGGATGCTTACTATATGAACGACGGAAGCAATTGTCCGGGTATGAACTCTGAATATGCGAATGTACCAGAATATAATAACAATCATCGTTTAGACACTCGTCCGCGTGCTACAGGTTTCACGACTACTGCAGAAGAACATAAACCACTTGCTGCCGGAGTTTCCTTGCAATATGCCGACCGAGAACCACGCTTCTATGCTTCAGTTGCATATAACGGAGAACTTATTGGTATTTAGGTAATGAAAAAGAAATTGCAGATAGAAATAAACAAATATTCTATTATCGCGGAAAAAGGGATGGATATAATGCAGGTATGTTTTGGTTGCGCACGGGTATAGGAGTGATGAAGTATGTGCATCCCGATGACACCTATCAAAATAACAGTATCGACAACCTTCGATATAAGCCGGAGCCGGCAATTCGCTATGCGGACATTTTGTTGATGTATGCTGAAGCTATCAATGAAGTGAGTGAAGGTACATATGATATTCCATCTTGGGATGGAACTAAGACTCATTCCATTCATCGTTCAGTTGCCGAAATGAGAAAAGGAATTAAGCCTGTACGTATGCGTGCTGGTGTACCCGATTTCGATAACAATATATATGCAGACAAGGATGTTTTTCGTATTTATCTGAAACGCGAACGACAAATAGAGTTGATGGGGGAAGGAAAGCGTTACTATGATATCCGCCGTTGGAAAGATGCACGGGTAGAAGAGGCAATGCCCGTTTACGGTTGCAATACACTTATGACAGAATCGGATCGCGAAATGTTCCATACACCGATTGCTGTTTGGAATTTGTCTGCTACGTTCTCTGATAAAATGTGGTTTTGGCCGATTTCACATGGCGAATTGAACGTAATAAGCGCCTGACTCAGAATCCAGGCTGGACGTACAATGATTAATCTTAAACATGGTAATAAATATGAAAGGAATATATACTTTACTATTTTCACTAATTGTATTAGTGATGTTCAGTGCCTGTAATGACGAATGGAAAGAGGAGCAGTTTGAGCACTATATTTCATTCAAAGCACCGATTAACAGCAATGGGGTAACTAGAATTAACCTGTCTTATAGCGAAACGGGAAAAACAACCTATAGATTGCCTATCCTTGTCAGCGGATCGACTAAAACGATCGCGATATAACCGTAAAAATTGGGATTGACGCGGATACCTTGCGAACACTAAACATAGCTCGCTTTTCCAGTCGCGAAGACCTTTGGTATAGGAAATGCCCTCTAAACATTACTCTTTCCCTGAAACCGTGCAGATTAAAATTTGGAGAAAATGTAGGCTATCTTGATATAGAGTTTGATCTGACTGGACTGGATTTAGTTGATAAGTGGGTATTACCGCTGACTATTGAAGACGCCCCAAATGGTGAATACAAACCGAATTATCGTAAGCATTATCGTAAAGCATTACTCCGCGTCATGCCTTTTAATGATTATTCGGGTACATACGGTGGTACTAACTTTACAAGGCAAGTTGGTAGATGCAGGTGCAGGAGAAAATGAGCCATTGGTGAAAAGTGAAATAGTAACTTATGCTATTGATGATGAAACTATATTCTTCTATGCAGGTACAATTGACGAAAGCCGACAGGACCGTAGAAACTACAAAATCATAGCCCATTTTGTTCCGAATACTAACATTGTGGAGTTGACAAGTGATAACTCCGAAAACAATGGTTTTAAAATAAATACCCGAGCTAGTAGTTATATCGAAGAAGAGATGGATGCTGTCCGCCCTTATTTATTGAGACGTACCGTTATGATTCGTGATGTTGACTATGAATTTGAAGATTATACTTTAGCGCCGGGAGCCAGAATAAAGTTTCGGTTTGAAGGTACTATCTCCATGCAGCGCAACATTAATACTCAGATACCTGATAAAGATCAGGCTATTGAATGGGACTAATACGATGCTAATTTAAAAAAAAGAAGGGAAGGAAACTTTAACCTTGAAGTTACCTTCCCTTTTTATTCTAATACTATCTTTAACATGACCGAGATTCTGCAGACACTCAAGGAATATATTCCTATATCTTTGGAGGAAATGAGTGGCATAAAGCTTTTGATGAACCGTACTGATACCAAATATGTCACCTCTTACCAAATATTAAAAGAGATACTTCTTGCTGCCGGACATGACTACCGCGTTCAAGAAGTGAACGGTGAATACAATATTGCTTATCATACAATTTACTTAGATACAGCAGATCGTGACATGTATCTAACTCATCAGAATGGACGGGTCGTACGGGAGAAAATCCGTATACGCACATACGTAGATTCAGATCTCACATTTTTGGAAGTGAAAAATAAAAATAATAAGGGAAGAACAGACAAGAAGAGAATCCGCATCGGGAGTATTGACACGATCAAAGAAGACGGTGGTGAAGCATTTTTTACGTCAACATGCCTGGTATGAGCAATCACAACTTCTGCCTTTGCTTGAAAACTCATTTCGCCGTATTACACTTGTCAATAAACATAAAACCGAGCGCCTTACAATTGATACAGGAGTAACATTTTGTTGCTTACAAAGTGGAAAAAATATCAAGTTTGGATAACATTGTTAATCATTGAGCTTGAAACGAGATGGACACAATTCTTCACCTATTAAAGAGATACTACGTAAACTACATATACAATCTTCCGGATTTTCCAAATATTGTATAGGGTCAGCACTTACAGTGTCACATTTAAAATGCAATCGGCTGAAACCAAAGTTACGAATGCTGAATAAAATGGGAGTATATTAATGATCAATATAAAAACATACTTATATATGGATGAATTAGATTTTCTTGATATAATAGAAACTCCACTCATAGACGGTGGTGACTTTTTGCAGTTATTGCTGCGCTTTGGCTTCAACTTTTTGGTAACAGGCATTATTATCCACCTTTTCTATTATCCAAAGAGCAAGCGGAGAGATTATCACTTCACCTTCACATTAATAAGTATCAGCATTTTCTTGATGATATTTCTGCTGGGTAGTGTAAAGTTAAAGGTCGGATTTGCTCTCGGCTTATTTGCTATTTTCGGTATCATCCGTTATCGGACTGAGTCCATGCCTGTACGAGAGATGACTTATCTGTTTGCTATTATCGCCATATCAGTAATAAACGCGTTGGGCGTGGAAGTAAACTATGGCGGACTAATACGAGCTAATTTATTGTTTGTATTATGTATCTGGTTGTGTGAGAGTAATCGGTGGCTAAAGCATGTTTCATGTAAACTGATACTCTATGATCGAATCGAACTTATCAAATCCTCGTGTGAACAAGAATTGATTGCAGATATTAAAGCGCGTACCGGACTGAAAATTATTCGGGTGGAAGTTGGGTACATTGACTTTCTTCGCGATGCCGCCATGCTTAAAATCTATTATGAACCGATGACAAATGAGATAAATACGATTGATACATTAACCAAAAATACCACGTGGAAATGAATAAGAAACTTTTTTGGCAGGTTTGTTTTGTTTTGTATCTTTTTGCTTTACAAGCACAAAAGACGATTTGGGTCTATGGACCAGTGTGGGGATGGAAAAAGATTATTCCGGGACTTTGATATTTCGCTGGAAGGAGAGTTCCGTTCACGCGACAAGTTAAGCGAAGTGGGACGTTGGTCGGGATCGGCAGGTGTAGCATATAAAATAACAAACTGGCTGAAAGCCGCAACAGCATACACTTACATCTATTATAATCACCCTTCTGAAATTACAAACAAAGGGAATGTTATCCCTGAATATTGGCAACCCAAACACCGTTTCTATTTCCAACTAACGGGAAAAGTGAGTTTAAATAGATTCACATTTTCACTTCGGGAGCGTTGGCAATATACCTATCGACCCAGTCAGTCTGTATCAAAGTTTGATGGTGACGATGGTAGTCCTAAAGACGATGAATACGTGAAAAGGTAAAGGAAAGAACGTGCTTCGTTCTCGTCTGCAAGCAACATACAATATACCTAAATGCAGTCTCACTCCTTACGCTTCGTGCGAATTGACTCATTTGCTTAACGATAAAGGGCGATTGACAAAACACGCTGGACCTTAGGTGTAGAATGGAAGTTGAGCAAACACCACGGACTTGATTTTTACTATTTGTATCAGAATCATGCAGATGAGGATGAAGCAAATGGACATGTGATTGGCGCAGGATATACATTTAAATTTTAGATCTGTATTATGAATCTTTATAAAATACTACCGGCTTTATTGATTTTAAGTCTGCTTGCAGCCTGTTCTTCGGATAAGGAAAACGATGTGTACACTACTTTACCATTTTCTCTATCCATTTATCAAGTAGCAATGACGATAGAAGGCGGTGAACAAGAAGTCAACGTATCTTCAGGCGGCGCATGGCAATCAAGTATACATTGCGATTGGATGACGCTCTCTCACCTTCTTCCGGAGGGATAGGTATCACTAAGGTTCGAATCAAAGTCAAAAAAACACTTCCGGTTTACCAAGAAATGGACGGATTGCAATCATCTCGGGAAAAGAAGAAAAGGAATTACCGTTATGCAATCGTCTATAGAAGGAGAAGAAGATTATCTTCGTTTGTTGAATCTGACTATCGACGGAGTAACTACAAGCGTGGATTATGTGAACAATTCGTATTATCTACCTATAGATATGGATGCCGTACAACCTGCAAAGGTCAAAGTTGAGTTTGGCGGCATTGAGTCGACTTTATCAAGATCGGAGATAAGAAAATTAAGTCGGGCGAGAATATAGCACTGAGCCTGAATCCCGGACAAAATATAGAAATGGAAGCAGGTAACAATACTATTGATAAAATTAGGTCTTGTCGATTGATTGTAACTGGTGTTCCGTGATTGAGATCTCTGCTCCTGAAGGTATTGAGGATGAGAATAAACGCCCGTGTGACATAGTGCTGACTGATCCTAAACGGCGCACCAACAACTCTGTCTTACGATTTGAGAGCTATGCCGGTATCGAGTTTCGTGGAGCAGGAGGCTTTACGTTATGCCAAGAAGTCTTTCAGTTTTAAATTGAAAAACCGTCAAACGAATGAAAATCAAGACGCAAAGCTATTAGGTCTGCGAGAAGATCAATCATGGATACTGGATGCTATGTGGCTGGATTGTAGCAAAATGCGCAATCGTGTTTGTTTGATCTTTGGAACGATTTCAACACTTTATATTATAGTAATACAGAACCCGAGGCTGTGAATGCTACATGGCTATCCTGTAGAAATGATCTTGGACGGAGAGCACCATGGTTTGTATATTTTAAGCGATCGTATCGATCGTAAGCAGTTGAAAATGAAAAAAGAAAGGTGGTTATCTCTATAAGGGGTAAAGAATGGACGGATGAATGTAAATTACGGAATCAATATCCATATAGTAACTCCAAACAGGCATGGCAGGGATTTGAGTCGATTATCCGGACGAGGTGGGTGAAATCAATTTAAATATCTTTCCGATCTTTTATCAGTTCTTCGCTGCAGCATCAAAAAGAAGAATTTGCCGCCCAATATGAAGAGCGACTGGATGTTTCCTCTGATTGATTATTTTATCTTTATTAATCTGCTGTCAAACTATGATAACACAGGACGAAATGTTTTTGGGGTATATACAATGTAAATCTCACTTTATTACCCAAGTTCATTATTCAGCCCTGGGACTTGGATGGTACACTGGGACGCACGGGATGCTATTAAAACGATCCCGAAAAAAGGTCTTGGTTTGACAACGGGCTAATACTCCGTAATGATGCCGGTTCAAATACTTCCGCCCTTTGAGAGAATTATGAACGAGAACCCGAACAATATCAAACGCCGGATATACGAACGCTTGATGGCGGTTAAGATAATGTTCTCAGCCCGGCAAACCTGGCTTCTAAAGTAGATTACTATAAAAGACAGATTGTGGAATCAGGCGCATTGGAACGAGATCGCCAACGGTGGACAGGATATTCTATGTATGGATATGCTAATCCCGAAGAGGAAGCAGAATACATAAAGTCTTGGTATATTGCAAGACTGAAATATTTGGAAACAATTTTCAACAACTTCTAAAACTTTATATTATGAAACAATTCGCACAGACCTATTATTTACTTCAATTCATAATTTGCTTAATTTGCCTGTCTATCTCCTGCGGAGAAGGAGGAAACGATAATTACTCGGAGACAAATGATGAAAGGAACAAGGAACCTGAAATAACAGTTTCTCCAATAACTAACTTGGAGGCAAAATCTACACAGATTGCTAATCAACTACTGATCACATGGCAAAATCCGAATACTCCTAATTTACTCGGTGTAGAACTTTCTTATTTGCAAAAGAATGGCGGTACACATAACGGGAAACAAATTATTCAAGGAGCAGCTGGGGAAAACTGGAAACTATACATTACAATTGCCACAGTACGGAACATATGAGATTTCTGCCATAGCAATAGATAACTATGGTCATCGTTCGTCAGCAGTAACAGTAATTGCTACACCTGCTGAAACCACTGTCCTTTTTCTTGGGCAACTCTTGCCGACAGTTGTACATATGTCTTAATAGAGCAATTCATGAATAAAAGTAAAGGTACATTTTGGAGTACACCCAAAGATATGTCGGACGAATCGACTTATATCTACTGGCAACAAGCGCATGCTATGGATGTAGTGATTTACTCTTATAAACGTATTAAAGACACAAATAAGCAATTGGCTGCTACTTACCGCACTTATTTTGAACGCTGGTATGCCAACCACGCTAACAATTACCACCGTAATCCATCAGATGAAACCGGCTTCCTAAATGACTTTACTGATGACATGTGCTGGATTTGCCTTACTCTGATACATCTCCCGAAGCAACAGGTGACGAAAAATTTGCGCAAACCGCTAAAATTGTATACGACAAATACATTATTACTCGAGCATGGACAGATGATAAAGGTACGGGACTTCCATGGAATACCACCCAAAACGACCGTAATGCTTGCACTAATTCTCCGGGTTGTCTGGTAGCTGCTAAACTCTATCAACGATATGAAGATGGAAATTATTTATCTGATGCAAAGAAGTTGTACAGTATGTGGTCAATAATTCGTATAATGCCGATGGACGAGTGGAGGAACCACCTCTGACTTATACACAGGAACATTTGGAGAAGCCTGTCGCCAACTATACCATATCACACAAGAAAGTAAATACATGGACAAAGCAAAACAAGTGATCAACTATGCCGCTACAAGCGATCGTTGCTTACGAAATGGTATTTTACGTGACGAAGGCAGCAGTATGGACCAAAGTATTTTTAAGTCTGTTTATATTCCATATGCAGTGAACCTTGCATTAGACGAGGCATCTAGTTCTATAGGCAAACATTTGATAACCTTTCTGAAAAATAATGTTGAAACTTTGCGCATGAATTTGAATCATGCGGCTTACCCAGCGATGTATTGCAATTATTGGTGGGGTGAAATGTGGAAATCCAGTGAACCAGCTTCAATGGGAGCACAAGTAAGCGGGGCTTCGCTAATGGAGGGGATAGCTAGGTTAGAATAATCTTGGTTGGTATTTTCAGGAATATCTCTTTAACTTTATAGAAATAGATTTTCTCTTAATGTGGAAAAATCTATTTCTATAAAGCATGAATGTTATATGAATAAGAAATATTTCTATAAATATGCAATTAGTAAACAGCAGCAAATTCAAAAAGAATCTAACCATTTATTTCAAGTAGCACTTTTATTTTTCTTCCTCAAAAATCTTATCTTCAAAATTACAACTCCATTAGGCTACTGCTATAAGTGTCTCTTAAACATTCTATTTAAATTAATGAAACAATTCAATTACTTACTTTCCCTTATTGTCATTATTAAAAATGTTATTGTCAGCATTACACTCATTTGTAAAATTATACTTAAATACATCTAGTCTGAACTATAACTAAATTACTCCTCTATTTTCTTGATAAAAAAATAATTGAAAGCATAAGGAAAATCTTCTTTTTACAACACAAATACAACATCGATCGATGTAATATGCTTGTTTATAGAAGATTAGATCAAGGGTGTACGGTTTGGACAGGACCCGGAGAACCAATTATGCACTGATGACTTCGCCGGTCATTGGGCTCATAATGCCAATCTTTCAGTAAAAGCGATCATGGGTGTAGCCGGATATAGCGAAATGGCGCATATGCTTGGTTTATATGATGTTGCAGAGAAATATGCGGGTATAGCCAAGAAAATGGCGGTGAAATGGGAAGAAATGGCAAATGAAGGTGATCATTACCGCCTTGCTTTCGACCGTGAGAATACCTGGAGTCAGAAATATAATATGATTTGGGGACAAAATGTGGAATTTGAATTTATTCCCAAATAATGTAATCGACAAAGAAATTAACTATTATTTGACGAAACAGAATCCTTACGGATTGCCATTGGACTCCCGCAAAGAGTATACAAAGTCTGACTGGATTATGTGGACAAATTGCTGCTATGTCTTCAGATTTAGAAACTTTCAAGAAATTCATAGATCCACTCTATAAATATATCAATGAAACTACTTCGGGGTACCTATCAGTGATTGGCATCACACAGACAGTGGTGAATGGGTTGGGTTTAAAGCGCGTTCGGTTATTGGAGGATACTGGATGCAAGTGTTAATGGACAAAACTCGATGAAATGTTTAATTAACTATACATTTATTATTAACTAGAATGAAAAACATGAAATGTAAAATGAAAAAAGTATTGAAGGAATGGCGGTGGATATTGCTGGCATTATTCACGATTTGCATTTGTAGTTGTAAGGACGATGACAATGTAGAGACTGGAGCCTTTGATCCATCAAAACCTGTAGCAATTTCTGATTTTACTCCGAAAGAAGGAGGAGCCTATCAGAAACTATTGATTTATGGTGAAAATTTCGGAACAGATGTTTCGAAGGTAAAAGTGAAGATTGGTGGCAAAGATGCTATTGTTATTAATGTAAAAAGTACTTATGTTTACTGTTTTGTTCCTTCAGGAGCTTTTTAGTGGTGAAATTGAAATCACTGTAGGAGAAGGAGAGAATGCAGTAACAACGACTGCGAGTACTACTTTTAGCTATGAGAAAAAGATGGTTGTAGGTACGCTTTGTGGCTATCGCAATAATCGTGATGATCAAGGTTGGAGAGACGGACCATTTGATGGACCGGAAGGTGTCAAATGCTGTGGCTTTAGCGATAACGGACGATTAGCTTTTGATCCGTTGAATAAGGATCATTTGTATATTTGTTACGATGGACATAAAGCTATACAGTTGATCGATTTAAAAATCGTATGCTTTCTTCTCCTTTGAATATCAATACTATACCTACTAATCGTATACGAAGCATTGCTTTCAATAAGAAGATAGAAGGATATGCTGATGAGGCAGAATATATGATTGTAGCTATTGATTATGATGGTAAGGAGATGAAAGTCCTAGTGTATATATTATTAAACGTAATGCGGATGGTACATTCGATGATAGATCTGATATACAATTGATAGCTGCTTACAAACAATGTAATGGAGCTACTATTCATCCAATCAACGGAGAATTGTATTTTAATAGTTATGAAAAGGGACAAGTATTTCGTTTAGACTTGGTTGATTACTTTAAAACTATTAAGAATGGTGGAAGTTGGGATCCTATAGTAAAGAACAATCCTAATACTTTTTAAGCAGTTATTCACTATTGATACCCAAGTTGGGAATTTCAGATTTTCATTCATCCTACTGGAAAGTATGCTTATTTTGGTGTGATTAACAATCATTATTTCATTCGTTCCGACTATGACGAGATAAAGAATTTATTACCCCGTATAATTTTGTCGGGGATATAAACAAAATCAGGTTATAGGGATGATGTTAGGAACTGAGGCTAAGTATGAATAATCCTTGTCAAGGTGTATTTGTGAAAAATCCGATTATAAAGGTGGTGAAGAAGAATATGATTTCTATTTTGTAGATCGATTAAACTTCTGTGTACGTAAAAGTAACTCCAGAAGGTATCGTATCAACCTATGCAGGACGAGGAAGCGTCAAATTCCTTAGCTGACGGAAACCAATGGGGGTATGTGATGGTGACCTACGAAAAGTGGCTCGTTTCCGTGATGTAAGTGGACTTGTTTATGATGATGTGAAAAAGATGATTTTTATGTTTGATCAGGTGGGACATACTATTCGCACTATTTCAATGGAGCAAGAAGAAATGTAGCCGGTGACGAGAATATACCGGAAGATGAATCAACAGTGGAATCTAACAATAAACACATTTATCAATTATGAAAAAATATTTAGCCATTTTTTTGTTGATGCTGGTTGTCCCATTGACGATTTCTGCACAGCAAAAGAATTACCGTGACTGGTACGGTTACCGACACAATAAAGAGCCGATGATTGGTGTTAATATCACTGTAAAAGGATGTAGCAGGTTTGGGAACCATTACGGATATCAATGGTAATTTTTCTATAAAAGATGGAACCTTATCATCGACTAGTCTTCTCATACATCGGATATGATGATGTGGAAGTACTTGTAAAAGAACAGCATACTGTTAATGTAAAGATGAAAAAGAATCAGAGGCTAGTGTACTGGATGAGGTTGTGGTAACTGGTATGGGGGCACAGAAAAAACTGACAGTGACAGGGCTGTAACCAATGTGAATGTGGGAGATTTAAAACGTTTCCCTACTTCTAATATGTCTAACGCTTTGGCCGGTAATGTTCCGGGTATTATTGCCCGACAAACTTCCGGACAACCGGGAAAAAATGTACTTCTGAGTTTTGGATACGTGGTATTTCTACTTTTGGAGCTAGTTCAAGTGCTTATATTCTGGTGGATGGCTTTGAACGTAGCAGTTTGGATGAACTTAACATTGAAGACATCGAATCATTCACAGTATTGAAAGATGCGTCAGCTACTGCTATTTATGGTTCTAAAGGTGCAAATGGTGTAGTATTGATTACAACAAAACGTGGTAAAGCTGGAAAAATCAATATTGATGCCAAGGTAGAAACTTCTTATAATACGCGTACTATCACTCCGGAATTTGTAGACGGTCTTTCGTATGCCAGTCTGATGAACGAAGCATTAGTGACTCGCAATTTAGGAATGGCCTATCAACCGGAAGAATTAGAGTTATTTCGTACACAAATGGATCCGGATTTCTATCCGAATGTGGACTGGATGGATTTGATCCTAAAAACGGAGCATGGAGTTATCGCGCTAACTTGAACATGAATGGTGGTGGTAACACTGCTCGTTATTTTGTTTCTGCAAGTTATACGGAAGATCAAGGTATGTATAACACAGACCAAACGTTACGTGATGATTACGATACAAATGCCAACTATAAAAAGTGGAATTATCGTATGAATGTTGATATAGATATCACCAAATCGACTTTATTGAAACTAGGTATAGCAGGTTCATTAGCCAAACGTAAAGTCCAGGACTGGCTGATAACGAGATGTTATGGGGCATGCTTTTCGGATACAATCCTATTGCAACGCCTGTATACTATTCCAATGGATATGCGCCTATTTCCCACCGGGATAACGTAAACAAACTTAATCCCTGGGTTGCATCTACGCAAACTGGATACAATGAAGATTGGCAGAATAATGTACAAACTAATGTTACATTAGAACAAAATTTTGATTTCATTACCAAGGGATTGAAGTTTGTAGGACGTTTTGGCTATGATACAGACAACAGTAACTGGATTAATCGTCATCGTCAACCAGATTTGTATAAAGCGAACGGACGTAGACAAGAAACGGGAGAGATTATTTATGAGAAAATGTTCTCCGCATATGACATGACACAATCAAGTGGTAGCTCTGGCAAACGTCGTGAATTCCTTGATTTACTGTTAAGACTGGGGAACGTGCTTTCGGAAATCATCATGGAGGAGTTACTTTCCGTTACACAAAGATAGTGAGAAGCGGACAGTAGACATTGGTACGGATATTAAGAATGGAGTATCAAAACGTAATCAAGGGTTAGCAGGACGATTTACTCCCTATAACTGGAACTATCGTTACTTTGTTGATTTTAATTTTGGTTATACCGGATCGGAAAAATTTTGCACCAGGAAATCAATTCGGTTTCTTCCCGGCTTTTTCTCTTGCATGGAACGTTGCCGAAGAGTCATTTGTTAAGAATAACTTGAAGTGGATGAATATGTTTAAAATACGTTATTCTCATGGTAAGGTAGGTAATGATAATATTGGGGATAACAACCGTTTCCCATACTTATATACTATAGCCACTACAGGATATAACAGCGAAGGCAAAGCCTAATTATGTATATAACTGGGGATTTGGTGATTATGGAAAATCATTCATAGGAACTCATTACACACAGATGGCTTCTAATGGCATTACTTGGGAAGTTGCGACTAAGGATGACCTGGGGATTGATCTTTCTTTGTTTAATGACAAATTTACAGCGACAGTTGACTATTTCCACGAAAAACGTACAGGTATTTTTTAACACGTGAGTTCTTGCCTGACATTACAGGTCTTGAGAGCAAACCTAAAGCGAATGTAGGTGAAGTGAAATCTCAAGGTTTCGATGGCAATTTTGCTCTTAAGCAGAAACTGGGTGAGGTGGATATGACTATTCGTGGAATATAACTTATAGTAAGAATGAAGTGCTCGAAAAGGATGAAGAGAATCAAGTCTATTCTTATTTATATCAAAAAAGGGTATCGTGTAGATCAAGTTAAAGGATTGATAGCTGAAGGATTGTTTGCTGATTACGATGATATTCGTACCAGCCCGAAACAAGAGTTTGGTACAGTGCAGCCTGGAGATATCAAATATAAAGATGTAAATGGTGATGGTGTTGTAAACGATAATGATAAAGTTGCTATTGGCGCTACTACCACTCCAAACTTAGTATATGGTATAGGGGCATCTTTCGCATGGAAAGGAATTGATGTAAATGTTCACTTCCAAGGTGCCGGTAAATCCACTTTCCCTATTTATGGTAAGTGTGTATATGCATTCAGCGAAAGTGACTGGGGAAATATCTTTAAAGATATGATAAGTGATCGTTGGGTAGATTCAGAGACTGCTGCCAAACTGGGATTGCATGCTAATGAGAACCCCAATGCAACATATCCGCGTTTAACTTATGGGGAAAATAAAAACAACCAACAAACCTCTACTTATTGGATGCGTGATGGTCGATATATTCGTTTGAAGAATCTGGATATCGGTTATACTTTGCCAAAAAGCATAGTCAATAAACTGCACTTCAATAATATTCGTATCTATATTGCAGGATCAAACCTGATTACATGGTCTAAGTTCAAAACATGGGACGGAAACTGGCAATCCGCGGGGGTGAAGCCTATCCGCTAACAAAATCAGTTACTATGGGTTTATCTGTTAACTTATAAAAATACTAAGAGATTATGATAAAGAAGATTTATATATTATTATTAACCGTATTAGGGATGGGAGTAATTTCTTCTTGCTCTGATTACTGAATTCGGAGAAATATTTTAAGGATCGTCTGACACTGGAGAAAACTTTCGAAAGTAAGGATCATGTGGAAGAATGGTTAGCTTATGCTTTTTCATTTATAAAAAAATGAAAACTATGAGGTGACGACTAAAGGACCAAGTGAGAATTCGTTTTGTTTTCAGACGATGTATTATGGTGACCGCGATAAGACAATCGATGCAACAAAGAATGAATTGTCATATAATATGTTCAAGTTAGGAGAATATGATGTAGAATACTTATAATGTTGGGGGCATGGGGGCATGTTATAAAGGAATTTTCCAAGCATCGGTATTTATCCATAATGTTGACCGGTGTCAAGAGATGGCTGATTGGGAAATACTAGATTATAAGGGAGCAGGCTCGTTTTTGTTCGTTAACACTATTACTGGTTGCTCTTACGTCGTTATGGTCCAGTGCCTATTATGCCGGACGAAGGAGTGGATTATACTCAAAGTTATGATCAAATAGCTACTCCACGTAGCTCATACGAAGAAGTGGCACAATATATCAGTGACGAAATGGTACAGGCTATAAAGAGTTACAATATGATCGTCGTACTGATAATTATGCATATAGGCCGACCTACTCGTGGGCGCATTGGCAATTCGTGCTTATGCATGATTTTTGCAACTAGTCCGTTTGCTAATGGAAATAATGATGAATATGCGCAGCAATTGGTGATGATGGAAGGGCGTCGTTTGCTTTCTTCCGAATATAGTGAAGAAAAAATGGGCAAAAATTGCTTTGCCCGCTTGCCGTGATGTCATCGATTTAGATGTTTATGAGTTGAATATTGTAAATAAATCCACATCTGATAATGGACCTTCTGAACGTCCGACTGTTACTCCACCGGCGTGGCGGAGTTTTTCCAATCCCTGGCCAAAAGGATGGACAAATATTGACCCACTCAGATCATATCGTACTATCTTTGATGGTACTATATTACCTACAAACAATAAAGAACTGATATTTACACAGGGGGCAACAAATATAGATATGTTGGTTTGCACTTCATCAGATGCCCAAAAGATGATGGCGGCTGGAACTGTCATGGTATGACACAGAAAATGCTGGATGCATATTATATGAATAATGGTAGTAATGAGCCGAGTATGAACTCTATGTATCAGGTAGCTAATTATCAGGTAGCAGATACTCGTGAACGTAGAACCAGTTTACTGATTTGCAAGACTTGAAGGATAATAAATATCCGGAATTAGGTTGGAAATATGATCCGAAGAAAGGAGACCCGATCAGGCCAAAACACAGGATGAATGTTTCTTTGCAATATGTGAAGAACGCGAACCACGATTCTATGCTTCTGTTATATAATGGCTGGCCACCTGGTATTATTTGAGCCAGACTGAAAGCAAACCTGCCGATGTAAATCAACAAGTTTGGTACTACTTTGGAAGTTCCGATGGTTATCGTAATGACAGTTTCTACTTGCGTACAGGTATAGGAATCAAAAAGTTTGTTCATCCAAAACGACTATCCAGGCAATTATGTTGCGAAAAGCTGAAACAGCAATTCGCTATGCGGATATTCTACTGCTTTATGCTGAAGCATTGAATGAGTTGACTGGAACATACAAACATACCCTTCTTGGAATGAGGCGACAACCTTATAACCGTGATAAAGAACAAATGGAAAGAGGTATTCATCCGGTACGTATTCATTGCCGGGTTGCCTGACATCAGACAGATTTTATCTGCGGTGGGGTTGAGTGATGTACGTAAGCATTAAAACGTGAACGTATGATAGAGTTAATGGGCGAAGGAAAACATGCATTCATGAATGAAGAATGCGCTTGACCAGAAGAATCTCCTGCAAAATATACGGTTGTAATGTCTTTGGTGAAGCTAAGAGACAGGTATTCGGCAATTCTGTTTAATCTCCCGTCTACTTTCTCGGAAAAAGCTATGGTTATGGCCTATCAAACATAGTGAGTTGAAACGTAATTCACGTTTAACACAAGAACCCAGGATGGACAATGTATGATTAATTCTAAACATAAAGACTTATATATGAAGAAAATATATACTTTGGCAGCTTTGGCTGCAATGACAATGTTGAGAACTTCCTGCAATTCGGAATGGGAAGATGAACAATATGAGCACTACATTTCTTTCAGTTCACAACTGGATAGTAAGGGAGTGACGAATATATATGTACCTTATAGCCGCCATGATGCAGAAGGAAATTATGCAGAAGGAGGAGAAGGGAGGTCAATTATCAGTTACCGATACTTGTTAGTGGTTCTACCGATAATCCAAGTAATGTCACTGTACACGTAGCACATGATGCTGATACATTGAATATTTTGAATTACGCTCGTTACGCTACACGTACAGAACTATATTATGAGGATATGGGAGCAGAAGGATTGGCATACGCTTCATATCCAGAATCTCTACAGATAAAAAGCAGGAGAAAAATAAAGGTTTACTGGATCTTAAATTTGATTTTCGCAACATTGATATGTCAGAAAAATGGGTACTTCCATTGCAGATTGTAGACGACGCGTCTTACAACTACGTAGCTCATCCACGTAAAGACTAT
>VOFG01003029.1_pt1 | contig 22298 bp, 36 predicted proteins | sample 5384171 | NCBI WGS metagenome assembly VOFG01 (sample SAMN12384726, study PRJNA508395) | human gut metagenome | isolation source: healthy gut F | host: Homo sapiens | reverse complement strand
CTTCTGGCCTGGTTCTGCTGCCGGTTATGGCGAAAATCGCGTCTCCAGGGTTTGCCTCGATTTAGCGTATTGCTCTTCAGGATCATCGTGGCGTGCTCGGCAGCACGAGCTCCGCGAGGAGCCGCTCAGCAACGTCGAGAATCTTTCTCGGCAGTCTCCTCCGGTACTTATTAGGTGCCGCGGGCACCTCCGTCCTTATTATCACGATAAACATACCTACGCGGCGTGCGGGTCGAGAAGAGCTGACGCCAAAGAGTTTCAACGGCCGTTACGGTTTTCGTTAGAAACGCGCCCCACCATGGATGGTGAACCCGAAAGGTAAGGCGCGCGGGCACGGCGACTCGGCCCGCGCCCGGAGAAAGGACGAACCCATGTTGCTGCTCGAGACGCGCGGGCTCACCAAGCGCTTTCGGCCGCGGCGACCAGGCGCAGGATGCCGTGGCCGACGGACGTGAGCCTTCATATCCGCGAGGGCGAAGTGTGATGGGTGCTCGGGCCCCAACGGCGCCGGCAAGTCGACAACGCTCAAGATGATCTGCGGGATGCTGCGGCCGACGGCCGGGAGATCCTTTCTTTGCCGGGCACGCCTGGCGCCGCGAGGTCTCTACGGCAATCGGCAGCTCATCGAGGAGGCGCCGCTCTACCTGGCTCGCGCCGCGCGAACTGGCGCACCACGCTGCTGGGCGCTGCGAACCGCATAGATGAGCGCTCGCCGCGCTGGTCGACGGGCATGCGCCGGGCGCTTTCTCGATGGGCGCAGCGCCTGGAATCTGCGCTGAGTGCCTGACACACCGCCTGCTCGTGCTCGACGAGCTCGCGCAACAGACCTCGACCATCGGCATCGAGCGGGCTGCGCGACGCAGAGTCCGCGGCTTCCGGCGGCGGCACGACGGTGATCGTCTCGAGCCACATCCTCTCCGAGGTGCAGCGCAGATGGCGGACACCATCGGCATCATCTACGGGGCGCCTCGCCTACGAGGATGCGCTTCGGCGGGCAGGACCCGAGGAACTTCTGCTGAGCGTCTGCCGGAGGCGAGCAGCGCGCGCGAGTGTGGCGGCATGACGGGCGAGAGGCTGGCCTGCTCGCGGGCCTGCCGCGCCGAAGCCTGAAGTCGCGCGCACGGCACCGGTTCGCTCCGGTTGTGCTCATAGTGCCGCTGATGCTGCTGTTTCGGCGCGATGTTCTACCGGGCGTGCGTGATCTTCAGCGCGTGGAACCGTACGCGCTCTTCCTGCCCGTGGCTCTCGCTCGTGGTGGCGTGTCGCGCGGGCGGGACGCGCGCATCGCGGATGAGGGGCTTCTAGGCCTGGGCTTCCCGCTCGCGCCTGGTGGGCCAAGGCGCCTGGTGCCTCGCGCTTTGCACGCTCGAACCTCGTGGTTCGGCATCTACCTCGCGGGCTCGGTTCTCTCGCAGGCCCTCACGGCCGCGGGCACGCTCACGATGCCCTCTGCGCGCTCGCTAACACGGTGACCGCGGCGTGGGATGACCCCCGCAGGGTTTCTTCCTCACGGCGCAAAAGCTGGCATGCTCGCGGCTATCTTCTGCCCGCTCGCCGCGCAGCTCATGGGTGGTTTCGCCTGGTCGCTGATGCCGCTGCCGCAGCTCTTTCCGCCGTCGGCGAGCATGGTCATCCCCACGAGCCATCCCCGTGCTGCCGAGCGGCGAGCCACTCGCGGCGGACATGGCGCTCGGCGGGGCGCTCACGGCGGACGGCATGCTCACACTGGCGGGCCTTGCGGTCTGCGCGCTCGTTCGCCGCGCTCACGGCGGCGGGGTGCGGCCTGGTTCGCGCGCCCGAGGAGAGGTGATGGCCGTGACACGACCCCTCCGACCCGACGCCGCGCATGACTCTCTGCGGGCCCTGTTTCCGAGGCCCTGCGCCTGGCGCGCTCCCCCTGCACGGCGGTGCATTCCGTCTGCGGCCTGGCAAAGCCGGTCTTGCCCTGCGGGCAGTACTCTCGTAACCCGATGGGACCCGGCGCTGGGCGCGGATCGCCCACGCCCAGTTCCTCGGCGCCCTCATGCCGCTCATGTCCGCTATCGTCTGCGGGCTCGCCGTGGACGAGGAGCGCGCTGCCGGGCGCCCGCCAACCTCACGGCGGTCCCCGCGGGCGCCGTCGTGGCGAAGCTGCTCGCCCTTGAGGCGCCTCGGCGCGGGCGCGCTGGCCGTGGCGCTCGGCGTGTTCAGGGGCCGTGCTCGCCGTCGCCGGGCGCCTGCCGCTCCTGCTCCGCTTGCGGCCGCCTGGCGGGCATCGTGCTGGGCAGCCTGCCCCTCTACGCGCTGGGGCTCGGCGTGGCCCTGCGCCTCGGCCGCAACGCCGCCATCAGCGCCGGCGGCGGCGGGGATGCCTCGCGTTCTTCTCAGTGGGCGGACTTGCGCACGGCCTCGCGACCGGCGAGCTACCGGTGCCCCTGGCGACGCCCCTGAGCTGGGTGCCGTCGCGGGCCCACGCGCCTAGCGCTCGGGGTGGGAGGCTTCATCGACGCCACGCGCGGCGGGCCCTCTCCTCACGACTGCGCCGCTGGCCTCGTGCTCACCCTGGCAGCCGCCGCCGTCCTTTCTGGCCTGGTTCTGCCGCTTCGAGGACGGGTGGGCAGAGCCGCACGCCGCCGTGCTTCGCCCCTCCTCTCCGCAGCGCTCGTCCTGGGCGGGAATGCCCTGCTCGACGCCGGCTGGGGTCGGCGCGCTCGATCGCCGACCGCGTGCTGCCCAACCCCGAGATCGCCATGGGCGCCCGCCCCGAGCCCGGCAGCCACGCGAGTCCCTACGCCGACGCCACCGGGGCGGGGGGGCGAACGTCCACCTGCGGACGCGGCGGACGACGGGCAATGTCCGAGAACTCCAGCTCATCTTCTTCGGACGGAGTCGAACGGCGAGGGCCTTCGAGATCGAGGAGCGCGGCGGCTCGGGCGTGCGCTACCGCGCGTGATGCGGCCGAGGCGCCGCGGCTGCGCGCGCGGGCGCTCTGACGCCGCTGAGCGCGGCGCTAGTACAATGCTGACGGAGTTTCAGGAGGTCGAACATGGCAAGGATACTGGCAGTGATGATGAACGGGCGATCTCGACGCGCTCGCGCGCGTCTCGGCCGCGACGGCCATGAGGTCGTCAAGGCAGCGGACCCGACGGCGGTCCTGGGATGGACCTTCGCGCTTCGACCTCGTGCTCTGCGACGTCATGATGGGGCTCGATTTGCCTCGAGCTCGTGCGGCAGATCCGCCCGGACCCTCGACGGGCCCATCGTCTTCCTGACCGCGCGCGTGGCCGAGGAGGATGCCGGCCGCCTACGGCCTGGGCGCCGACGACTACGTCCGTAAGCCCTTCGGGGCCGCGGAGCGCGCCAAGGTCGCGGCCCATCTACGCCGCCGTGCGCCGGCCGCGCTCGCACGCCCCTCCTTCCCTTGCGACGACCTTGGCGCGCGGCCCGCCGTGGGCGGCGAGGCCGTGCCGCTCACGCCCACCGAGTACGCCGGCCTGTGAGTACCTCGCCCGCCACCCCTGGCAGGTCATGAGCCGCGCGCAGATCCGCGAGGCGGTGCTCGGCTGGGAGAGCGACGCCGACGACGCGGCCATATCCATGCAGGTCAGCCGCGCCCGGAGGAAACTCTCCGAGGCCGGCGCCGATCCGATCGCGACCGTCTGGGGGATGGGGCAAGCGGCAGCTTTGAGGACCGGGGCGCGAGGTCGCGGGGGGCATGCCGCTCTCCTCGTCATCGCGCGCTACTTCGCCTACGCGTTCATGCGGCGGTCGCCACGGCGTGGCTCGCCTCGTTCATGGCACTCCCGCGGCGATCAACGCGGGCTTCGTCTACGAGGCAAGCTGGGGGCCGGCCAATGCGCGCGAGGTCGCGGAGGGCCTGGCACGACGGCGTCTGCGGACAGCAGGACGTGCCGACGGCGTACCGTTACCTCATCCTGAACAAGGACGGATACGTTCTGGATGACAGACCTCGAGGGCACGCGACTCGAGGACGCGACGGAAATGGCCGTGCGGCACTCGCTGCGGATCCGGGCACAGTGGAGATCGAGGGCGGGGGCTCGGGCCTCACCTACGCCGCGTTTCCGCTCAAGGGCGGCGGGGCCTGCGCACTGTCAGCGAGTACCCGCCGCAGTGGGTCTCGCGCGACCTCGCCGGACTGCTTCCCCAACCCGCAGAACCTCATGCTCGTCGGCGCCGCTGCGGAAGCGCGCGCTCGCGCTCGCGCTCGTGGCGCGCCGTGCGAGCCGCGTGATCTCGCGCAAGATGGCGCCGCTCGCGGAGGCGGCGGGGCGCGTCGGCGCGGGAGAGCTCGACTTTCGCGGTCGGCAGCACCAATGCGCGAGGTGAACGACGTCCTCGCCGCGATGGACGCCATGCGGACCTCCCTCGCCGAGTCGCTCGAGGCCCGCTGGGCCGCGGGCGGGGCAGCGCGACAGGTGGCGTCGCTCGCCCACGACCTCAAGACGCCGCTCACCGTGCTGCGCGCCAACGCCGACTTCGTGGCGGAGGAGCTGGAAGACGGAAAGACGCCGACCTCGCGGGGCCGCCGCGCGCGACATAGCCGGCAGTGTCGAAAGGCTCGACGGCTACGTGCGCCTGCTCATCGAGGCCTCGCGCGGGTCCGACGGGGCGGAGAGGGCCCCATGCGGCCGGCCGAGCTCTGCGAGCAGGTCCTCGCCGAGGCCGCCCAGACGCCCGGGCGCGAGGCGTGACGCCCGACGCGGCCACGGGCCCTGCTGTCGCGGGTGCGCCTGAGGCCCCGCTCGACCGAACTGCCCTGGCGCGAGCCGCCGCGAACCTTTGTGGTCAACGCCGCCGAGCACGCGCGCGCGCGTGGCGGTCTCCTGCGACGTCGCGGGCGGACACCTCGTCATCGAGGTGGCCGACGACGAACTGCTTTCTCCTGCCGCCCTCGAACGCGGCTGTGAGCGCCTCTTCACAGACGACTCCTCCCGCTCCTCGCGCGACGGAGGCCGCCACTACGGGCTCGGCCTCCACTCCGCCTCCGAGGCCGCGAGCGCCCATGGGGGGCTCCGTCTCGCTCGCCAACAGCCCCTCGGGCGCGCGGTGGCCACCATCGCGGTCCCTGTGAGGCCTGACGACTCAGGCCCACCGGCGTGCCCTCGCAATCAAACGCTTCCCGATAATAATGCCCGTTGCGGAATCGCCCGTGGCTGTCGCCGCCCATATGCATGAGCATGTCGGCGATGCGAGTCGCCATCTCGTCCGCCGCTGCACGGATGTTGGCGACCCAGGACGCAAGGCCAGCCTCGACCGGGATGCCTCCGCCTCAAGCACGTCGCAGTTCGCGGTCACCGCCATGAGCGGGTGACGAGGTCGTGCGAGGCGGTGCAAATGAACGCGCGCTCCGCCTCGGCCTCCGCCATCGGTCGCATGGCGCGTCCTGCTGCCGACCACGCCACGGCGAGCGCCGCGAGGAAAATCGCGATGCAGGAGGCGAGGCACCCAGCCCAAGGCCACATAATCATCGCCATATCGAACGGCGTAAGTGTTGAGCACTGACTCAATGGCTTCATTTTGATCCTCACGGGTAAAGGCCGGGTCGACCATTGAGGTAAAGTTGACGGAAAGGAAAGACAACGTCATAAGCAGCAATATAGCGGGATAGCGGTATTTGTAATAATCCCCTATCGCCTCAAATTCAAAGAATCAAACAAGTCAACCGAGCTTAGAAGTGAGCATGAACCAATATGGATTCTTTCGAGCTGTCCGGTGTCGACTGTGTCCGACGCAAGCCAATCCGATAGGTAGATGGCTACAGAGTCCTCATCCGTCGCCTGGAGGAAAGAGAGCAAAACGGATTCTTCACTTCGGAAAAACAATACTTGGGTTATCGTTGAATTTCGAAAAACTGCATGAATATTGTAGGCGGCCTCGCTACGCAAAGGGACCAGCGTCTTTAGATCAACAGCGTAGATATCAACGTTAGCAGATGGCTCTTCGTAATCGACGCAATAAAACGGCAAGTTTCGCGCACTTATCAATCAGGCTCAATGCGAGCCTGTCCTCGTCGGTGAGAAGCTTATCCTCGGATAGAAGTGAATACACGAGCCTGTTGGGCGAACAAGTGGTTATATCAGCTTCTATATCCTCGTCAGATACCCCACTAGCTGTTAAGTGCCAAGACGTTGTTTACATCCGCGGGTGACAAATAGGAGGGTTCCCGCATGCTGTGAGTTGTCTAGATTCATAGCGAAGGCGTCCTCCCGTGGAACAGCATCCTAACGCAAAACTCACCCCCAAAGGGGGGCGCGAGACGCTCGTCTCGCGCATAGAATCCGGCCTCGGCGTCGCCGAGGCCGCCCGCCAGATGGGAATCAGCCGCCAGACCGCCGGCAAATGGCTGCGCAGGAGCAGGTCCGGCGAGGGGCTCTCCGACCGAAGCAGCCGCCCGCGAAGGCTGGCGAGGCTCACGCCGCCCGAAGTCGAGGAGCGGGTCTGCGAGGCCCGCTCCTCGATGCTGCTCGCCCCGCTCGGGTTGGCGGCCACGACGGGCGTGCCGGCGCGCACGTGCGCGAGGATCGTCTCCAGGCGGGGCATGCCGAGGCTCGCCGACGTCGACCGCGTGACCGGGGAGGCGCGCCGCCGCGGCCCGGTCACCCCGTGCGCTACGAGCGGGAGAGGCCGGGCGAGCTCCTGCACGTCGACGTCAAGAAAGTGGCCCGCATACCCGACGGCGGCGGCCACCGCGCCTTGGGCGCGGCTGCGGCCCGCGCGGGGCGCGGGCGCGGCCTGCCTGCACGTCGCCGTCGACGACTTCAGCAGGGTCGCCTACGCCGAGCTGCTGCCCGACGAGCGCAAGGGCACCTGCGCGGCGTTCATGAGCCGGTGCCTGCGCTTCTTCGAGGGCATGGGCGTGCGGGTCGAGCGCGTGATGACCGACAACGGCCCGGGCTACCGCAGCGGAGAGTTCAACGCGCTGCTCGAATCCGAGGGCGCCCGCCATGTCTCGAGGGCCTACAGCCCCTGGCAGAACGGCAAGGTCGAGCGCATGAACCGCACGCTGGCCCAGGAATGGCAGTACGCCAGGGCGTGGGACGGCAGGCGGGCAGGGCTTCCGCCCTGCCCGCCTTCATCGAACACTATACTGGGAGCGTCCGCACAGCGCGTGGGGGCCTGCCGCCCATGTCGCATCGTCGGCGCAACCTATCGGCACACAACAACTAGCGAAGGCGCGCGCGTCGTGCCGTTCGTCTGTCCCCGTCGCGCAACCGACTCTTTCAGTAGGCTGCGTCCCAACGGATAGGTACCATTTACCCGCGCCGGTGCACCTGGGGCAACGGGCCCACGGTGGCCCGCGCAAGGTCGCTCGCAGAACACGCAACATCAAACACGACAGAAGAGGCGAACGACAGATGCCGGACCCAGACGACAGCACCGCCGGAAGACGAGCATTCCGACCACAACCGGACGAATCTCGTTCCCGGGCAGCCCACTCAACAACCCCGAACTATCCCCGCAGGGTATCGTTTCAAACAGTAACGAAACAATCTTTGTTGACAAAACCGACCCCTCGACGGCCACGCAGACGGCGAGCAAAGCGAGCGATCCGCTCCCCCACCCAAGGGCGACTTCAACGAGCTCGCGCCGTTGATAGAATAGGCCATGACGAAGCCCGCGTAGGACCATGCGCATACGCGGAAGGTGTTCGAGAGGCAGGATCGCGATGCTGAATTGGACAACAGCGTGTTCAGCTTTAGCATTGTCGGGCTATTTCAGGTTACTCACTCCCTTGAGATCCGCAGGGACGGGAGACGCCTACTCCTACCATCACGACAAGTCGCTTCACGCGAATTCGAAGAGCGCCGGGGGCGCTTGACAAGGCGCAGGTAGACAAGCTCATGGCATTCTTCGCGACCTTGGCATCCACAATTGGTTTAGCTCCTACTATTCGCCAGCGCTCGACGGCGAACAATGGCGGCTCTTCGATGGGCACCGCTCGCACGATGGGTCTAGCGCATATCCCAAAGGCTTCGAGAAGCTGCCGAAATACCTGGCGGACGAATTCGGCTGCGAGGAGATGCGACCGCAGCCCGGCGACACCTGCGATGGCCCGACCGAATCGGAACGCCTCGCGATGCTGGCCTTTTACGACCTGCCGGGCGGCGAATCCGCCTGTGATTGCCACGAGGGATTGGCGGCAGACCACAAACGTCCATGTTCTCAATACCGGTCTATTGAACATTAATCCCGAGCTAAAAAAACGTTATCAGCGTATTTGACAGAGTAGTAAGAAATGGGCGCAATATCGACGAATAGCGTTGGATTACATTGATGCAGAGATACTCGTTGGTATACTTAGATTCGATGAAGATACCCGTCGCGCATGTAGACGCATATGGAAAGACATTGAAAGCAAGGCGCCTCAGCAGAAAGGCACAAAGATGAGGCAGTGACTATATAAGCCAGCACAAAATTTACTTGGATTAGCTTTTATAAAGAGTTATCTGACAAGCTGCTGGCCTATCGAGACAGGCGCGACGATCTGATAAACAAGCTAGCAACTGTCTATGAATCGATCGGGATGAGTCTCCCTAAGCTTGAGGCAGATGAGCTCCAAGACATCGATCCGTTCACCGTCTTCGGCCTCTTCAACAAGGGCATCACAGACGCAAACCGGCAAAAGATCATCGCCGGCATCGCCGAGGTGTTCGACATTGGGGCAGATCAGCCCACGGACTTCGAGGGCATCCCCGTGCTCAACAACCTCAACGCGACCTTCTATGCCTTCGCCAACGACGAACGTCGCGGCGGAGCACGACATCGATAACCTCTGGCACGTGTTCGAGGCCGAACTTGCACTGGCCGCCGATGACAACGAGGAAAACCCGGAAGGCCTTCGTCGAGGCATTCGATACCACCGTCGTCAGTTCACACTTGGCTGGAAGCTCACCATGGGCCTCTACTGGGCGAGGCCCTACAACTTCATCAGTCTGGATTCGCGCAACCGCTGGTTCATGGCCGACGTCGCAAAGGCTGGCACCGCCATCGCCGGCATAGTGCCGAAGGAGAAGGACTCGCCAGTTCATGACGGAGATCGCTACCTCGCCATTTGCGACACCATCAAGTCGGAGCTCGGAAGCGAAGAGTGCTCGTATGCAGACTTCCCTCGCTGACGGCTGCCGCCTTCGTGGAGTCTGAGCGCGTCAACCGCGGAAGGGAAGGTCGCCGAGAAGGCTGCAGCCGAAGGCGGAAGAAAATTCCCTTGGAGATGAGGGGTCAAGACCACATTACTGGACCTACTCCCCGGGAGACGGTGCCGCGAGGTGGGATGACTTCTACGCACGTGGCGTAATGGGCGTCGGCTGGAGCAAGCTCGGCGACGTCGAGAAATACGCCAGCAAGGAAGACATCCGCAAGAACCTGCGCACCCTGTACAGTAGCAAGTACTCGCAGAAGAACTCCGCGCTCGCGCTCTGGCAGTTCTCGCGCGAAATCAAGCCGGGCGACGTTGTCTTTGCTAAGCGGGGCCGCAGCGTAATTATTGGTCGCGGCATCGTTGAGGGGATTACCAATTCGACGAAAAATGGCGACTCCTATCCGAACATCCGCAGGGTATGCTGGACGAACAGAGGAGAGTGGCACACGGAAGACCTCCTCGCCGTGAAGACCCTGACGGACATCACCGCCTATCCCGACCTCGTTGAGAAGTCAACTCGTTCTTCGAGGACGAGGGCGGCGAAGTCGAGGAAGACACATAGGAGGTTGGAATACCCGGCGTACGCGCCCGAGGACTTCCCTCTCGGAGGTCTACATGGACGGCGAGCGCTACAGGACCCTCGTCAACGTCCTGCGCGCGAAGAAGAACATCATCCTGCAAGGTGCCCCAGGCGTGGGCAAGACCTTCGCCGCAAAGCGCCTGGCCTACTCCATGATGGGCGTGAAGGACGCCGAGCGTGTGATGATGGTGCAGTTCCACCAGAGCTACAGCTACGAGGACTTCATAGAGGGGTTCCGCCCGAACGCGCAGGGCTTCGACCTCGAGAAGGGCGCGTTCTACAACTTCTGCAAGAATGCGAAGGACGATTCTGACAACGACTACTTCTTCATCATCGACGAGATCAACCGCGGCAACCTCTCGAAGATCTTCGGCGAGCTGTTCATGCTCATCGAGAACGACAAGCGCGGGCCCAGGAACACGCTGCAGCTCCTCTACTCGCACGAGCTGTTCTACGTCCCGAGCAACGTATACCTCATTGGAATGATGAACACAGCGGACCGCTCGCTCGCCATGCTCGACTACGCCCTGCGCCGCCGCTTCGCGTTCTTCGACCTCCGTCCCGCCTTCGACACGGAGAGCTTCATCGCCTATCAGGAGGGACTTGCCAGCGAGAAGTTCGATAGGCTCATCTCCCTGCGTCGTGAAGCTGAACAGGCGATCGCGTCCGACGAGTCGCTGGGAGACGGCTTCTGCATCGGCCATAGCTACTTCTGCCGCATGTCCCCGGACGACGTAACGGACGATAAACTCTCGGCAATCGTCAACTACGAGCTCGTGCCGATGTTGCGCGGTACTGGTTCGACGAGCCCACCAAGGTCGACGAGTGGGCCGGCAAGTTGCGCAGGTCAATCCGGTGATCCGGATACAGAACATCTACCACATGCTCGCCTATGCGTTCCAGACGCTGCAAGGGCAGGGCTACCGCGACATCGCAGCCGAGGAGTTCGACAACACCGCCGACCTCCTCGCCGAGATACTGTCACGGGGCGTGAGCCTGCAGCTTAAGCGCGGCCTTGGCCGAGAGTACGTCGACCGCAAGGATATGCTCTCCTCACCGAGGGGCAAGATCGAACTTTCCGGAGTCCTTGAAGACGCGCTCGATTCTGCGCAGGCAGCTGGTTTGCAGCTACGACGAGTTCAGCACGGACACGCGCATGAACCGCATCCTCAAGGCGACGATTATGCTCTTGACTCGCTCGGACATCGACAAGGCGCGCAAGAAGGCACTTAGACGGCTGCTTCCGTACTTCGTGGACGTGGAAGACGTGAACCTTTCGGGCGAAGACTGGCACATGCGCTTCGACCGGAACAACCAGACTTATCGCATGCTCATGAACGTGTGCTGGCTGGTCGTGAAGGGCCTTCTCCAGACGCGGGAGAGCGGGAGTCTCCGCATGATGGACTTCCTCGACGAGCAGCAGAATGAGCCACCTGTACGAGAAGTTCATCCTCGAGTACTACAGACGTGAGCACCCAGAGCTTTCCGCGGGGCGCCGTACATCAGCTGGGCGCTCGACAACGGCTTCAGCGATATGCTCCCCGCCATGCACACCGACATAACGCTCACACGGGGCAGGACCGTCCTCATCATCGACGCGAAGTACTACAGTCACACGACAAACAGCAGTTCGACAAACAAAGCGTCCACTCCGGCAACCTGTAAATCAGATCTTCACCTACGTGAAGAACGAGCGGAGCCTCGCCAGCACTCACGAGCAGCATAGCGGTGTCAGGCATGCTGCTCTACGCCAAGACCGACGAAGACGTGCAGCCTGATGGTGTGTATCAGATGAGCGGTAACCAGATAAGCGTGTGAGGACATTGACCTGAACCAGCCCTTCGAGACAATACGTTCGCAGCTCGATTTGCATATTGTTGAAGCTCATTTCTCAAAAGAGGCGGCTTATGTTTGAGAGCCTGACAAACATCTGCCTGCGATTGAGAATACCGGAGGGATTTGGCAACTGGGTTGTGACCGAGAGAGCAAGGGAACATGAACAATCAAGATGCCTCTACGAATTACGGAACGACGGTTGCTGACGTTGAACAGGCAATCTACGACTTCGTCGACGAGCATCCTGAGTACGAGCTCACGCATTACCGCGACATACTTGAACGCAACGGACTCCGGGGTGGGACAGCCAAGCAATGTCTGGGACAGATGTATCGGAACTCGACGGCGGGCGGTGATGGCGCTTTCTGCTCGGAGCCGTGAGAGCAGAACGCTTCTGGTGACGGAGCTCTGCTCGGCTTCTTTGGGGACGGGAGCATAAGACGCTGGCTGTTGAGGTTGAAAGAGATTGACGGGCGAGACAGGAATGAAGTGCGACATGAATAAAGATAACGCCATCGCGAAGCTTGAGTTGTTGGTCAAAGAGGGCGAGACAGTTCTTGCTACTTCGCACTATATCGAAGGCGTAATCGGAGCACCTTATGTTAAGTCTGAGCTATTTATCCCTGAGAGCGAAGGCATCCATTGGCCTCCATGAGCTACTTCCTGAGTCTCAGCAGGACGCGATGAAAGACCTTGAGAAAAAGGCTAACGGCCACACCGGGATTGCAAGACAATGGCAAGGACTTCTCCAGGGAACTTTGGGAGGGAATACAGCAAGGCTTCATCGTCCTTGAAGACTCGAATGATAGCGACGGTGACATTGTCATTGAGCAGATATTGACAGGTTCCCCGACATCGTTGCTTCCATCAATCGTAGACATGCTGGTAGAGACGGATTTGCGATCAATGATGAATACGATCCAAGACAACTCAAATCAATCTGCCTGGCCTACTTTGATGACGTACGCGAGGAGGAGGTGCCCGGCTTTGCTGGAAAGAACTCGCGCACGGATTTCTATCTCAAAGACGAAGCGCGCTTCATTGAGGTGAAGATGACACGTGATGGCCTACGTGACAAGGAGCTTGGCAAGGGAGTTTAAGCATCGACATTCACGCACTCAGTACAGAGAGTATCCAGGATGCGAGCGGCTTTTCTGCTTCATCTACGACCCAGGTAGACTTGTCCGAAACCCAACCGGTCTCAAGCGTGACCTCGAGAAGATAATCCGGGATTCGTTACCGTCATCATTGCGCGGTAGACAGAACAAGCAGCTTTAGAGCTAGCGCCCCCGGGAGCCGAAGTTCCCGGGGCGCCTCTGCGGGGCGTCCGAGCGCGCGAGATGGTGGCGGAAAAGCGCCCGGCTCTCACCGACGATGAGCATGCTCACGACGTCGAATCTGGATCCGGATGTCCTCGGAGTCCAGGTGCTCAGCGAGGTAGGCCGCCGCCAGCCGTTCGAGCGCCGCGCGGTCCGCGTCCTCCTCGGGGAATCCCTCGCCGCCGTTCTGCGTGATCTGGCGAACGAAGAGCAGGTCGTCCCTGTCGCGGGCGATGAAGTCGGCTACGTCACCGCCGCGCGCCAGTCTTCCTCCAGAATCTCGAAGCCCCTGCGCTCGGGAGGTAGACCCTAATGCCTTCTTGGCCTTGGTGTCGATGTCCTCCTAGCTCCCGGCCCGCCCTTGTGGCGCGCCTTGTGGCTCGCATGCCGACGGGGTTCGCGTGGTGCAAGGGGGAAAGCAAAACCCGAGGGCCTCGGAGTTTTCGCAAGGGCGCTCCGTACCCGGGCGAAAATTTTGCGGCCCTTGCGGCCGCAAGCGGTTCCCGGCGAGCCTACAAGAGTCCAAGGAGAGCCCCTGGAGGTGGGCAAGGTGCAAGGGGCATTGTCCCCCACTGACCTAGTGGTTTCGCGATGAATCGCATGGCCCTAGAGGAAAAGTCCCTCGCGCTCAAGATGCGAATGCCGTCGATGTCCGTGTCGTAGAACCCTGCCTCACGACCACGATCTTCTCGTGGTTGTCCTGTATCGACTTCAGAGAGGCGATCTCGCGTTCCCTGGTCTCGCTTGCGAACATCTCGTCAGTCGCCTGCACGTAGAGCACGCGCCCGTCCTTCGTCGCGACGAAGTCGACCTCCTTGCCATAGAGCTTGCCCACATGCACGCTCCACCCCTCGTAGAGCAGCTGGAGATACACGGCGTTCTCGAACAGGCGCCCAGTATCCGTGACCCTATAGCCGGCCATCCAGGTCCTGAAGCCGGTGTCGACGATATACTCCTTCGGGTTCGTCTTGAGGAGCGCCTTGCCGTGCAAATCGTAACGCGTGGCACGATAGAACAGGAAGGCCTCCTCGAGCGCGTCCACGTACGAGGAGACGGTCTTGTTCGTGGTCTTCGACCCCGCAGAAGTTAACGCGCCGGCGATTCGATTCGACGAGCACTCGTTACCGATGTTGTCCGCCAGGAATGCGGCCACATGGCGCAGCAGGTAAGGGTCGGTCACCGCGCTTTTGCCCTTCCCGCGCTCGCGGTTGACGATATCGCGCACGGCGATGGCCTCGTAGACGCCGGACATGTACGCCGAGTGCTGCGCCTGGGTCGTCGAGAGGACGCAATGGCTGGCATGCCCCCGTACTCAAGGTAACGAGTAAGCATGTCGTCGAAGAGAACGGGATCCCCCCTCGGGAGGTGAGAGCCACCGAACTTCCCGATACGAACTCGATTCCGCAGAAGTCAGCGAACTCCGGAGAAGGACAGGGCAGCATCTTTACCTCTACGTAGCGCCCGGACAGATAGGTGGCCAGCTCGCTCGAGAGAAGATACGCGTTCGAGCCCGTGAGGTAGATGTCGCAATCGAAGTCGACCCTCATCGCGTTGACCGCATCCTGCCAGCCCTCGATTCTCTGGGGCTCGTCTATGAAAACATAGGTGCGTCCCTTGTCCGACAGGCACCCGCGAACGTAATCATAAAGCTGGTCCTCCGTCTTGATGCCCGTACCCTTGCTTTCCAGGCTGACGCTCACAAAGCCGCGGCCAGCGACTCCTCGGACTCGATGGTCATCCTGATTAGGTCGAGAAGGCCTGACTTGCCGCACCTGCGCACGCCTGTGATCACCTTGATGAGGTCGGTGTCACGGAAGACCATCGCCTCCTCGAGGTACCTGTCGCGGTTCCTGAGCCTGCTGCACTTCAAGGACTGCTCCAAACTCGAATCTGGTTACACTTTTAGGGTATCGTAACTCCACGCCACAAGATGAGCAAAAGAGCGCACCTCGAGGACGGATCGACTAAAGGAATTGCGCGCCTGCCGGGAGGCAGGGCAGCTTGCTCGATCGACGCGGACCGACAATTGCTAAACCCCCAATAGCCGAAGCGATCGGCGTCACTGCTTCGCTAAATCAACTTTATGGATGACGGATCACGGTCTTGAGCTTCTCCGGCGCGCACTTACGCGGGTCGGAGAGGTAAATCTCGTGATGCAGACGGGCTTCGGAGGTCGGGGCGTAGCCCGTTCCGCCGCGAATGCGCGCATGGCGCTTACGGTCGCCGGTTTCGTCGTCGTAGGCCCGGTATGCATGCACTGAACGCAAAGGCCCTCGTCGACCCTCAGCAGCTCGACCGCCGAGAAATCCAGCTTCTTCTTCGCAGCAGCTTCCGAAACTGCCCAGTCGAAGTCCTCGCGAGTGACGAAATCGGGCAGACGGATGCACACATGAAGTTGAAGGTCATCCTTCCGCGCATAATCAATCTCGCCATCGATGCGGTCTTGACCACCAGAAGCCTCGGCGGAGGCATGACGAAGTCGAAATAGCCTTCGATCTCTCGCGGGCCCTCTTCGACATCTTGATGGTGTAAGCGACGCCGTAGAGCAGCGGCAACGCGTTCTGGTACTCGCCGCCTTCGGCATTGGGATCGCCCTTGCCCCGCACGGCGACGTAGCTCATAGGCGGAACGGTTACGACGCCCGGCTTGCCCGACGGCCTGTAGAGCCCCCTGAACTCCTTCTTGAAATCGTATGCCATCGCAACAAACCTCCCTGAGCTTGGGTTTCCGTCGATATCCGACCAAATATAGCAATGGGCGGGCTTCCGAAGACGCCGCGCCCATTGCAGGATATTAACATTGGTGAATCGAACGTCTGTTCTATTCCCACTCGGTGGTTATAGTTTTGCCATCTCGTCACCCAGTTGCACCCAGTTTTCGGCGGCATCTCCGAAGTGAAGTGCCGCTGAATGACGCGACGTCGCGTTTCATCGGCTTCGGGGACAAAAGCTGGGACAACTTCAAAAACCATTTTCAAACTCAGAGTATTGAGTTTTTATTTTTTTTGTCCCAAAGGGGCTGGAGCCGCCTTTGGAGGCTCGATATCGCCGAAAAACGCCCGTTTTGAAACTCAACCGCCTTTGAGCCTGCAAACCACCAGCTTCAACAGTAAGTGAGTCGACGCGGGTGGCTTACGAGCCGTTCACAAAACCGCAGGCCACAGGTCTTTGTCAACGATAAGCAAAGTGAATAGTCTCAGGTGGCTTGCCCATGAGTTGGCGTAAGCCTGTTTAGCAAAAGGCTAATCGGACACGACAGGCCGCCCGCATGGCGACGGCGTTTCCCGTGCGGGCACAAACAGCCCTGCGTGCCCTGTCGCGCGATATCCCAATGCGACGTTCAGAACCCTACCCGCCAAGCAGCCACCTCGCGAGGTCCAGCACGAGCACGCCCTCCCGGGTATAGGGCTCATGCCTCGTGCGGGCGATGAGGACCTTCGGGAACGCATCCCTGACGGACAGGAGCGGCGCGAGCTCCCTCTCGAGCGTCGAATCGGCGCCCGATATCGTCGCTCACATACACTTTCCTTCCCGGTTTCGAAACTTGGAAGGCAGTATGCGCAAGGATGCGTCGAGGTGCGATCCCAGTCGTACCATGCCAGCAGAGATGTCGAGGCACATTCGTTCATGCTGCAATGCGGGCATCGGAGATGAAAAAACAGCCCGTCGGGTAGTCATGGGCGTGCGGGAGCCCGCATCAGTAACCTGCCTCCTCGGTTGTCCCTTCTTTGCATGGTCGTCTACATAAAGGAGGAACCAGCCATGCAGATCAGCATGCTTGCCCTTCTTGGGTCACGGACCGGGGAGGCGAGGGCCTCCGTCGGGACCGCCCCGAGCAACCGGCATATCCAAGGAATGACAAGGCTCGATCGCTGTGCTGGTCAGGATGCCGAAGCGGGCCGTCCGCCAATCGGAATGCGGGTCAGGATGCTGCAACGTGATTCCAGCTGCAGGATACGGCTCCTTTGCGGTTGCCGCAAAACCTGCTGGCAACATTCTTACTATCCGAATGATGTACGCATCCCCGGGATCGTTTCGCCTGACCAGGGCCATCTTCAGCGCCTCATCGGCCGGCTCGGCAGGCGCCTCTTCCACGCGTAATAGCCCTGGCGGGTCACCTATGCAACCAAAGATACAAAAGGAATCGAATGGCCAGAGAGGATTGCCCTTTCCGATGGTCGATTCTTGACAGGCAAACTCAAGCCTCGTTAATATTACATGGTTTGCCAGACCGAATTAACAAAGGAGGGGTGTCGTGGTTGGTCTTTTCCGCACGTGGATGAGCGCCTAGAAAGCGGCGCTGTTGTGGCGTCGCGCTGTTTTTCTGCACGCCATTTCACGATTGGACATAACCATGATATTTGAAACCTCTCGGGGCAGGTCTGTTCTGCTGTGCCATTCATGGCAATTCAAGCTTTGTTTCGTATGGGGCGGGGAGCCGTTTCGACATTGACGAGTTCGATTCTCCAAATGGGTCTTATTTGGCATCTCGCCCTCACGACAGGGTCGTCTTCTCTCCTCTCCTTAGCATCGCTGGCAGGCTTTCTGCCGATTGCTTTGTTCGGAATCCTTGCGGGCGCCGTTGTCGACAGACTGCCTTTGAAACGTGTCCTCATCGGCGCCGACCTCTTCATTGCCGCGGTGGGTGCCGCCTTGGCGATTGCCTCGTTGGCCGGCAGCTTACCTGCATGGCTAATTCTCATCGCCCTGTTTCTCCGTGCAGTTGGTACTTCGTTCTACACGCCAGCCTCCCAATCTCACACGCCCCATCTCGCCCCGCCAGAGCATCTCGTTCGCCTATCGGGGGTGACTCAGGCGATTCCAGTCCGGCGGATACATTCTTGGCGCCGCGCTTGCAGCAGTGATTTATCCCGTGGCGGGCATTACCGCCATGATTGTCCTCGACGTGCTGGGAGCGCTTTTTTCGCTTCTTTAGCCGTCCTCGCCGCACAGATAGACGCCTTGGGGCCTCGACGAAATAGACCGCAGCTTGTCCTTTTCAATAAAGTTCGAGAAACTTTTCTCTGAGATTTCGGACGGCTACAAGCTGATCGGCGAGAGGGATACAGGAGGCTGCCCTTCTTTGGTGCGGGTTCGTCTTCGCTTTCGCGTTCTCCCCACTCGCCCGGCATTGTTTAATATTGACCTTGGGACATTTTGGCGGTAGCACGGGGGATGCTGCTTTGGTGGAGGTCCTTTTCTCCGCAGGCATGCTGGCTGGGTCCGGCATTTTGGCGGCCCACGGGAGGTTCCGCAATAGGTCGCTCACCATGGTCGCCGCGATCGCCGGCTTCGGCGTCGTCACAATCCGCATCGGATTGATCGGCCCGTCGCTGTTCGCCGTTTTCCTACCGGCGAGCTTTCTTATAGGCGCATAACCCCGTTGTACGCGGGAACGGGACTGCCCGCGCCTGTGACGCGGAGCAGATACCTCCTGAGTACCTAGGCCGCGTTTTCGGCCTCTACGGAACCATCATGGCGTGGAATGCCATGGCCTCGCGGCCCCCTCCGTTTTGCGGATCTGCTTGGAGCTCCGTTATGGTTCGTCCGGCTCTGGAGCGACCATGGTACTGCTTGCGATGGCTATGCTGCTTGCTCGAGCGTCGAAACGTGGGGGAAAAGAGATACCGGGCGGATTCAATAGCTAAAGTATTCGAAAAAAAGGCGGCAGCCATCGGTTCAAGCGTCAGCCTTCAAGCCCTTGCGACGACGAGGTATTGCGCCGACATTCCGCATCGCGCTCCTTATTCGTCGCCAACTATCATTTTCGGATTTGCCGGCTTGCGCAAGGTCAAAACGCTCGCGCCGGCAATTGGGCAAAAACGAAAAATCGACGTGAGCAATCTTTTTTTGGCATGGCTGCGCTTCCAGTAAAACGCTAATACACAAAAGGCGGTTCAACCTATGGAACTCATAGTCAAACTAAAGACATCTTTTTTTGAATATGCCGGCCGCGATATCCTAGATATCGAAGAGTTGAAATCTACTCCTACGATCGCATCGGCTTGGTGGGGAGACAATGGCGCAGGCAAACCAGCCTGCTTAAAATTCTGAGCGGCAATCTTACCATTGCGGACGCCGACGTCAGGCGCTTCGGCAGCATTGCCCTCATCAGCCAGCTCGATGAACTCGACCTTGATGCAGCTCAGGACGGTGGTGAGATGCTCTCCCGTCTCAACGTCGCCGGGTGGCGCAGGAGGAGACGATGAGCGGCGGGGAGAAACACGCGCCAAGATTGCCTCTGCGCTCTCCCCAGCATGCAAGCGCGATCTTTGCTGATGAGCCTACAGGCCACCTCGACCAAGACGGCATCCGCCTTCTCGTCGGACAACTCAAGGCATTTGATGGGGCCCTGCTCATCGTGAGCCGCGACCGTCATTTTCCTCCCGTCGGGTAGTGGACAAGATCGCGGGAGCTCAAAGACGGCGGTATTTCCTGAATTCTGGGGTGACTACTCCGACTATCTGCGACAGAAAGAAGAAGAGCGCAAAGCTCAGGCGACTCGATACGAAGAGGCGATGCGCGAGCGCGATCGCCTCGAAGCCGCCATCGAAAAAACAACGGAAAAAAGCACGGCAGGTCGACGCCAAGCGGAAGGCTGCGAAAAAAAAAGCAACGAGTATGCAGGTCGATTGGGGCATCAGAAAGCAACCGGCACCAAACAGAAGAGGATGTACCAGGCGGCTAAGGACATGGAGAAGCGCCTCGAAGCGCTCGAAGGGATTGAGGCCCCAGATAGCATTCGCGCCGTGCGGTTCCGCCAGAGCAAGGCCCTGGAACTGCATAGTAAATTTCCCATCTCGGCAGACGATTTCAGCTTGAGCTTCGGCAACTGCGTGCTCTATGACCACGCGAAATTCGAGATACCGCTCGGTGCCAAAGTGGCCATCACCGGTGGCAACGGTACAGGAAAGACCAGCCTGCTGAAGGCAATCGCTCGACGCGCCGACGGTATCAACATCTCTCCCCAAGGCGATCGGTTACTTCGAGCAAACAGGCTACAAGTTCGACGCCCGTCAGTCTGCGATCTCGTTCATGCAGGATGGTTGCGAGTACAGCATGACCGAAATTCGAGGCATCCTCGCCTCTATGGGAATCGGACCGCGCGACCTGACAAAGGACGTTGGCGTTCTCTCGGGAGGCGAAGTCATCAAGCTGCTACTCGCGAAGATGCTGCTGGGCAGATACAACATCTTGCTCATGGACGAGCCTGGAAATTACCTGGACATCAAGAGCGCCGAAGCCCTCGAGCAGATGATGAGCGCCTATGCCGGAACGATAGTGTTCGTCTCCCACGATAAGAGGCTGGTCGAGAACGTCGCAGACATTGTCTACGAAATAAAGGACACCAAAACTAGTCAAAATCTTTCAGCGCGAATAGCCCTAAATGAGCAAGAAATAATCCCCGAACGGAGACAAGGGAGTAAAACGGCAAAAAGGCCTCCCGTCCCAACGCAGGGAACGGAGGCTCTTAACGCTTTTACTCATCTCCTGTCGTTGGTGGCTTTGTCATGACTCTCGTACAGGAAACGAAACTCAGCGGCATAGTGCGGCACTCAAAATCGCAGGTCAGAACCCTATCGGCCTACTCCCACTCGATGGCGTCGGTTCTGCCGTCCCGTCACTCCAGTTCACCCAGTTTTCGGCATCGACACGGAACGCGTGCCGCCGAATGACGCGATGTCGCGTTTCGTCGGCTTCGGGGACAAAAAGCTGGGACAACCTCAAAAACTTTTTTCAAACTCAGGGCTTTGAGTTTTTGTTTTGTCCCAAAGTGCGCGGCGGGTCGCCTTTGAGGCTCGATGGCGCCGAAAACGCCCGTTTTGAAACTCAACCGCCCTTTTGCCCGCAAGCCGCCAGCTGCAATCGCAAGTGAATTAACGCGGGTGGCTTGCGCGCCATTTGCAAAACCCCAGGTCGCAGGTCTTCGCCATTCGTGAACAAAGTGAGTAGTCTCAGGTGGCTTGCTTATGAGTTGGCGAACGGGCCTTCAGGATTCAGGGCAAACATGCTGGTAGAATAGGATTCTCAAATCAATGACAGGAGACCGCGCATGGCCGAACCCCACGATAGGAAGCCGATCCCGCTCACGATCGAGCAGCAGATAGAGCACCTCAAGCAAGAAGGGCGTAGCCTTCTCGAACTGTGTTCCGAGGAAGAGGCCGCGGACTACCTGCGCGACAAGTGCAACTTCTTCAAACTCGCATCCTACCGCAAACTCTTCTCGAATACGAGGGAGGCCGCGCGACGGCCGCTACGTAGACCTCGACTTCGGCCAGCTGCGCCTGCCGCGGCGCTCGACCAGAGCTGCGCCACGCCCTGCTCGGCATGACGCGCTCGACATCGAGCATTTCCAGAAGGTGACACTGCTTCGCGAGATGGAGGACCGTGGAGAGGGACGGCTACGCCATCGTGGCCGACTTACATGGCATCGCTTACCACTGCAAACAGGGAGTACCGCCTGCGCGAGCTCAAGATGAGCGGCCGCAGCCCCTACAGCTCGAGCCTCTACGCGAAGTACTCCGGCGACATGCCTGCCTGGGCCTTCCCCAGCTCACCTCGTTCGGCACCCTCATCGACTTCGTGCGCTTCTGCGCCAGGCGATGGGGCGACAGGCACCCCTCCGAGGCCTCCCACTACGACCTCAAGCGCGTGAAGTCCGTCCGCACCTGCGCCGCGCACGGCTCGTGCCTGATCGACTGCTTCGCCGAGGGGGGCGCCGCCCGGGCTCGGCGTCCAGCGGCGTCTCCCGAAGGGTCGCCGCCGTGGGGTTCCCAAGGCGACCAGGAGGAAGTGGATGGGGAATACGGCCATGCAGGAGGTCGCGACCGTGCTCGTGGCGCACTCCGGCTTGGTACCCGAGGGCTCCTCGCGCTCGCGCGCCGCATCCGAGCCTCGCCGAGATGTTCGCCAGGACAGCCGACGGCCAGTTAGAAAACCCTCGGGTTTGCGGGGCGGGATCGTGAGAGCGATTCTGCCCTATTTTTTTCCTCCGTCTGCCCCAACAAAGTAGTTCGAAGATAGCCTGTAGGTGTCCTCGTGGGCGCCTTTTTATTTTCAGGGAATCGGCCGCTTCATGAACGAGCGACCGGCTTGACCTAGATCGAACCGCCTTCATCTCCGTCTAGGCGCCGGCAATCAACATCGTGAATCCGCGCGTGCTACAATGCGGGCACCAGAGATGAAAACACAGTCCCCGTCGGGTAGTCGTGGGCGTGCGGGAGTCCGCATCAGTAACCTGCCTCCTTGGTTGTCCCTTCTCTGCATGGTCATCTACATAAAGGAGGAACCAGCCATGCAGATCAGCGTGTCGTCCACCCTGACCGTATATCACGACGGCCAATTCTGGGTCGGGCTGGCGGAGCATGTCGAGGACGGCAGGTACGGCGTCGCCCGCATCGTCTTCGGCGCAGAACCGTCCGATG
>VOFG01002030.1_pt1 | contig 22304 bp, 46 predicted proteins | sample 5384171 | NCBI WGS metagenome assembly VOFG01 (sample SAMN12384726, study PRJNA508395) | human gut metagenome | isolation source: healthy gut F | host: Homo sapiens | reverse complement strand
CAAAAGCCGGCTCCGTCCGCTCTGTACCGGGGTGGGCGGGCGGGGAGGGAAAGGCGGACGGTGTAAAGCGCTGCGGTAAAGCAGTATGCATTACGAGGAGCGTGTATTATAATAATATATATAAACATAACTGCTGAGTAATTTGCGCTGCCACCATGTGCATTCAGAGGATATAATGCGGTTGTTTTCGCCGCATGGTTATAACGGTGAATTATCGGTTTAATTATATACGAAAAACATCATAGCTATATCCGAAAATATCATAGCGCATTCGGGAGTTATTTGCAACTCAAAACAGATATTTTCAGACATTTTGAAGCCGTGTCAAAAGCAATTATAATTGCTTTAAGATGCAATTTGCGGCAGCATATCGGCTTTGGATGTTGTTCGGATGCCGTATAGTTGTATTATAATATCCGTATCGGGTCGCAATTTACTTTTCATGTTTTAATATCTGTTCGGAAGGAGAGAACGGCGATGTCGGAGAAATTCAAAAAATTGTGCATATTGTACATTCTTTTTTCTATGGATAGGGTGGTACAATCAGGCTGAAACATGGGGCGGCATTGCGTTTGTAAAGTACGCTCGGCAAAGCTGCAAAGAGGTAAAGCATGGAGATTATTAATGAAATTGCGCGCAGAACGGGCATGAGTGCGTATTCGTCAGCAAATTTTTTTTAAGCGATCCCTTCGGCTTTTCCGATAAAACGGCGGCTACCGTGCGCGCGGCTTTATAAAGAGCCTGGGCGGCGGCAGCGAGGACGGACGCATGAGCGTGGGGATATGCATTCCGAATCGCCCGGTATATTTCTTGGCGCGAAGCCGTTCGCGGGATAAACGCTGCGCAACCGTGAGCTTAAGGAGCGGGGCACGGAGCTGGCTGGAATTCCGCTACGGCGAGGGCAGCCGTGATGCGCTGGAGGAGCTTCCGGTGTGCGATGCGTATATTATTTATCCCGCAGTGCTGGGGCCGGAGGAAACTCGGCGGCAACCATGCCGGATGCGCCGACGGTTATGCTCAACGATATGATACCGCAGAAAATAAAGCGTATACCGCCGTGTCGGAGCGGACGGCTATCAGGAGGGGCGGCTTGTTGCGGGAATAGCTGCGCCGTATCTTAAGACAATGAAAGCGGTTGCGGCAGTGAGCCCGGGCAGGCAGCCTTCGGTGGAAAAAAACGCATAGAGGGCTTTACGGGGAGATAGAGCGTTTGGCTCCGTGGGTGAAGGTGACGCCGGTGAAGCAGGAGCTTTCGGGCAGCCTTGCGGCATCTTTTCTTGCCAAAAGCTGTCAGGCGATCCGCCCGACTGTATATATGTAGCAACCGGCAAAAACCTGTGTTGCCGGGCTTGCAATAAGCAAGCTGGAGGCAAAAAGCATATAGTGTGTCTGGGACATGAGCGCTCGGATGCCGACAGACGATATTGGCCTCAGGGGTGCGATAGATAGGCTATGTGGGCAGGGATGCCTTTGCGCAGGGCAGGGCAGCCTTTGAGCAGATAGCGCGGTGTCTTGCGGGCGGAGAGATGAAAAGCGTGATAATTCCGTCGGGGCCTTTACAACAGCCGATGCGTTAAAGGCAGAGGATGCCGAAGCAGCATCGGAAGAACGGCCCTGAGGCGGTAGGACGCTTTTTGCGGGCGGCAAAAAACAACAGTAACAAAAAAGGACAGGAAGAAGATAATGGATTATTTATTGACGGCGGCCTCCGGTGTGCTTTTTGCCTCAACGCGCCATGACAAGACTGTTTCAGCAAAATGAAGGGCGGAAAAAAGGCGCTGCGTCTTTATCAGGCGTAGGCTTCTGTCTGGTGGCTTCGGTGCTTTTAACCTTGCGTTTTTCGGCATAAATGCGCTTCCCGGCACAAAAACCGTAATACTGTCGCTGTTTTCGGCATACTCTTTGCGGCGGCCAGTTTTTGGGAGCCGAATGCTAAAAGGGACCGATGTCGCTGACCTCGGTAATACTTAATCTGAGCCTTGCGGTACCGCTTGTATATTCCTTTATAGTATTCGGGAGAGCATAAGCTAACCACGGGCATTGCGGGGCTTGCGCTTGCGTGACCTTTAGTGCTGGCGCTCAGCGCTTCGGGCGGGCAGAAAAAATAAACACGGCGTGGATAGTCATGGTGGCGCTGGCCTTTGCGGCAAACGGCACGACCGCCGTGCTGCAGAAGGCGGATGCGGCATCGGGCAGCAGCGACGGCTTTTCCTGGGCTTTGCTTATTTTGTGGGAGCGCTGTGCTTTCTTGCGAGCTGGGCAGTGGAAACGGGGCGTGAAAAAAGCGGAAAATGTGCGGCGGATGCCGCGGCTTTCGTGCTTCCCAAGGGAGATGCGCTTGCGAAATATCTGATGGCGGCGATTATTATCACCGTGGTTTCCGGAGGCGGCAGCTTTGTGGGGAACATGGTGCTGGGCAAGCTCAGCGTGCGCATGGACGCGGCGGTGCTGTATCTCTTGTAAACGGCGGGCTTGCGGTGCTCATCCGTTGTTTCGGCGGTGTTCTTCAAGGAAAAATGAGTCTTATAAAAATTATATCCGTAGCGGTGGGCGCGGCGGCGATAGTGCTGCTGGCCATATGATGCTTTTGCGGCATGGGCGAAAAAAGAGCGGCAATACATAACGCGTAATAAAAGTCGATTGGCACGCAGCCGTACTTTCCCGCGGCAGCGGACGTTTGATTATAGAATTGCAGAATAAAGACGATACGGAAAGGAAGTATTATCAATGATTAGCTGGGTGTATTTGGACTGGGCAGAGGAATGTACTATCTGCAGCAGGCTGAGAATGCGGGAGCGCAGATAACGGCAATTTGCGATATGGATCCAAAAAGCTGGAGGATGCAAAGAAGTATCTGGCGCCGGGCGGGAGTGGCCTGCACCGATTTTGAGGAGTTTCTCAAGGCCGACATGGACGGTGCGGTGCTGTGCAATTATTATTGCGGAAAGCACGCATATTTTGCGGCGCGCTGCATGGAAAGGGCATAGCGGTGCTTTCCGAAACGGCAAGCAATGTTACCATGGCGCAGGGCGTTGCGCTGTGCCGCGCAAAGGAAAAGACCGGAGCGGTTTTTATGCTGGCGGAGAATTATCCCTTTATGCGCTCCAATCTTGAGCTTAAAAGGCTTTACGATGAGGAAGTCTGGGACGCATTCTCTATGCGGAGGGCGAGTACAATCACCCGGCAAGCCCGCACGATCTGAACGCCATTACCCCCCTTCCCCGGGCACTGGAGAGCACATCTGCCCCGCACATATTACTGCACGCATTCCCTTGCGCCCATAATGTATATGACGGGCGGCATTCCCCACCACGGTAACCGCAAAGGCTGTATTTGCGCCGGAGGTTAACCGCGGTACGGCGCGTTTGAATTCCGATGTGGCAGCCATTATGCTGTGCGATATGAACGACGGCCCCTTACCCGCATTACCGGCTGCGCCTTCGGCGGACACGGCTGTATTACCGTCTGTCCTGCCTTAAGGGAACGGCGGAGACCCTGCGCAATGATATGGGAGCATGTGCTGGTACGCTTTATAACGAATGGGAGAAGCCGGAGGGTGCGGAGGCCACGCAGGTTTATGAAACCAAGTGGGAGGCACTGGGCGATATAGCGGAAAAGGCCGGACACGGCGGCGGAGATTTCTGGGTGCTGTGGCATTTTGTACAATGCCTTTGAAAAGAACGAGGAGCCCTTCTTTGACGTATACCGCTCCGTTGCGATGGCGAGCGTGGCATACTCGGCTGGCGCAGCATACTGGAGGGCGGTGTTTCCTACCGTATTCCGGATTTCCGCAACGAGGAGGACCGCAAGCAGTGGAGAACGACGAGCTGTCTCCGTTCCCGGATAAGGACGGCAAGGTCACGCTGCCCTGCTGCTCGCAGCCCTATCAGTACACCGAGGAGGACCTTAAGGCCGCCGAAGCAGACTGGGCCAAGTGCAAATAAAGCTCTGCAGGAGCACAGAAATTAATACCCTTGCGCCGCACGGCAGCCTGCCGTGCAAGCGTTTTGTACCCGAGGCTTCGGTTTGATTTGATGCCGTGCGATGACGTGTGATGCCGTGAATTGGGAATGGGCGCGGGGTCGAGCGCGAAATAACGATATAATATAATAGTGTATTTTATGCACGGATACATTAGGATTGTCCTAACTGCTGCGCCGTGCGAGATGATATAATACAAATAAGAAATGACACACAGCAGCAGGGCTTAAAGCAGGTAAAAAAACGCCTTCAAGGTCTTTTGCATATGTGTCGGACAAAAAATAAAAGCAGCAACAGCAAAAAGAACGGTAAGGAGCGTTTTTGAACATTGCATTGACAGGAGGTATGACCTTGAAGAAGCTGGATAAACGGCAATAATGCTGACGGCGGCGGTGCTGCTGCTTTTGCGCATGCACTATACAGACGACCGTGCAGCCCACGCAGACACAATCGGGGCAGACGGAGCAGGCAACGCCTAGCGGACGGAGTTTTTATACGATAAAAACAGGAATGGAATACAGCAGCCGCAGGTATGGGATTATACCGCCATGTAGGGTGGAGGGACGGCTTCAACCGGGGGCGGCGATGGCAGATGAACATGCTGAACGGGGTATTACGGCATGAGCGTAAAGCACGCTTACAGGCACGCTTAACACCTTCGATTGCGTCAGAGCAGGAGATATCGGAATCGGAGGCAGGCAAGACCCAACAACAGGCATATGGTCTTGCGCATATAAGGAACCTTTGCGGTGATAGATGAAAGCAGAGCGCTGCAGCTATTCCGGCATGGAGGCAGTGGGGCGGCAGCATAACACTCCAGGATACTGGAAAGCGGACGGTATACAGAGGATAGATGCTGATGAACATGAAGTTCTCGAGCATGAACAAACGACTGCGGGGAGCGAGTCGATATCTGCGGCGACGCCGGAGCATATGTCCTGCGGTTTTCGCTGTTCTCGCCGGATGAAAGACTGAAGGCAAAGGGGCTGGAGCTGCGGCTGGTGCTGCCGGAGGCTATACCGAGCAAAAAAGCAGCTGCTCGGGGCGCGCCCGCGGTGAGCAGGCAGGCGGCGCCGGGGTTTCAACATAATACCTGCCCGCAAAGGAGGGGCGTAAGCCTTAAGATGGAAGAGGAGAAATAATAACCTGCAGGGCTCACTCTGGCAAAAAGAACACCTTTTGCCAGGGTTCGGGGTAGTGCTCTTTCCTGTCAGAAGAACAAAGCCGCAGGATCTCGGCTATCACGCGGGAGGCGCTGGAGGTAAAGCGCGGTGGGTGTCGCTAACGAAGGCCACCAAGACCCACGAGGCGGCGTAATAGATACCTCAAGCGCTATCTGGGCGTGAACGTAGACAAGATGATTGGAACACGCAGACCGGGGTCGCCGGAACGAAGAGGATCTTGCTGAAATATGACCGTCTGCGCTTTACCGCAACCAACAGCAGCGCGGCGGACGCCAAAGCTGCCGATACAGTTTTACAAGGAGAAGAGGTTCGGCGTGGAGGGCTTTTTGCGCCGATGCTCGGACGCAGGCAGGGCGAGCCGATGAGGCGATGCGGAGTGCAACTTCGAGCAAGAACTGGCATTCGCTATTCCACCAAAAGGCACGGATGCGACATAATGCGGCACAGAACGACCCGAAGCAGTACTGCAGGGACACTTGGTTCCCGGTCTACGATGTTAGACAGCCTACCGGCGGGAAAGAGCGTAACCTATGAGCTGGCGCAAGCTAGCACGACATGGGGCCGGGCTACACTCAGCGAACCATTCGCAGCTGTGCCTTGCGGGCTGGGGCGGCAACTTCCAGCAGTGGGAGACCAGTGCGATGGGCTCCTTCGAGGGGAATCACTTCTGCTATGACCAGGAAACCGCGCACGGACGCTCCAGCACAATGACGATATCCGTCCACAGCGAAATAAACTCCATGGGCGGGAAAGTACGGCTGGACGGCCTGCAACAGCGGCGGCAACATGTATGTACAACACACGGAAAGAACGGCGGACTGATGTACTACAAGCGGGTTACCACCCGTTTCAAGCGAGGGCCAATCTTACCGGGTTATATATTCCGGCGTTACGCTGGATAACGCGTGTGCGCTTTGAGATAAAGCGTATCTGCCGCGCACAAACGATGTATCCCCGCATGGCACAGCTTCAGCTATACCTTCCTTAAGGATGTAAGCTTTACAGAATGGTGTTCTATCAGTTCGGCGCGGACAACTATAACGACAACCGCTGGGATACCATGGCGGTGGGCAACGACAGTACGATGAGCTTTAAAATGGGCGGCAAAACATACTCCGCCAGTTTGAATGTCCACATCAGACAGACGGGTTATATGTCGGCCAGGTTTATGGAGGTTCCCGGCAGCGGAATGTGGTTGTGTTCACCGATGCAGGTGACAACGGAAAGACTTATGAATACTTAATGCCCTCCTTTTAACCTGCGCAACACCATGGCAGGGTTTCCATTGCCCTCTTGTGGGCTTTGCCCTGCGGCGGAGGTGGGAAACACCATAAAGGCGGGCAGCACGGTAACAGGGCACGGTGGAATATCTTTAACCTGCCCGTAAGCAAGAGCGTATATTACGGCACCAGCGAGGTGCTTAAGAGCATACCGGCGGAGGAATTCAATACTTGGAAGCTGGCTTACCGCTATGCCGTGGGCAGCAAGACGGCGGCAACGGCAAAAATCGGCACGGTAACACAGCAGCAGCCGCTGTTTGTGGAGTGCGCTCAAGGCAGCGATGTGCTGGCGGAGGTGACGGTAAAGGGCGGGATGTCCTATGTACCGCTGACCTTTACGGGAGTGCCCTCGGCTTACGGATATGAGCTGGAGAAATATGAAAACGGACAGTGGGTAAAGGTGGATCAGGTCGGTGCAGGGCAACGATTACTGGCAGTGCTGGTTTGATTCCGAAAAGGGCAGCTATGAGCTTACCTTCAATGCGGAGCACAGCGGCGATGCAAACGCGCAGTACAGTTACAGACTGGTTAAAAAATAATTATTAAAGCAAAAAAGCCGGAGCGTTTAATGCTCCGGCTTTTTTCTCTACACAACACAGCGTGCGGCGTGTGCGGCGGAATAAGGCGGAAAAGGAAAATCAGATATCCAGCTCCATGCCGTCATAGGCGACGGAAAGGCCGCGCTTTTTGGGCTTCAAGGGTCAGCTCGCTGAAGGTCATGGCGTGCCCGTTTACATTAAAGCCGTTGTGGGAAAAATGGCTGCACACAAAAAGGGTGCGCTCATCGGCAGTACCCTGAGATAAAAGGGCCTCCTTAAGGCGGGTGATGCAGTTTATGCCCATATGACCGTAATCGGCTTCGGGAACAGAAAAGCTCATGGTGGTATCCAGCGATATCATATCGCAGCGCTTGTCTTTAAGATAGTCCATGGTCTGCGGCAGCAGCCAGCCGGTATCGTGGGCATAAAGGATGCGCTTGGAATCCTTTTTCTATAAGGTATATGAAGGCCTGCTCCTCAAAGGCGTGGCAGGCGGGCAGGAATTACCGCAAAATCCTGCACCGAAACCAGGGGGCAAAGGCCGTGATGGTATGAAATTCGGTATGCACCATTTTGAATTCCCGACAGGCTTCGTTAAAGAGCTGCCCCACAGCCTCGTTTCCGTACACATTAAGGGTGTATTGCTCGGAGGGCAGGCAGAAGCAGGGGTCGGAACGGTTGATAAGCTGGTACATATCGCAGTGGTCGGAGTGCGAATGGGTAATGAAAATATCCCGCACGCGCCGCGCGTCAAAAATATCGAAGAGGCACTGCGTGAAAACATCAGGGTTGTAGTCCAGCATCAGGGTGCCGTCTATAACGGCGCCGGAGCGGGTGCGTACCTCCTTTCCGCCGCTCAGGCGGGCGTGGCTGCATACCGGGCAGTCGCAATAGACGGAGGGGTATGCCCTCGGCGGCTGCGGTGCCTAAATATCTGAAGTTCATGTTTCCTCCCGTAATAAGCCGTTGCAGGCGTATTTCTTGTTGTTTTGCAAAAATGCAAAGGACGCAAAGGGAAATATATCAATGCGTTTCAAAGTATTCCCGGCAGAAGCCCAGCCACAGGCGGCAGTAGTCCTCGTGGGGCAGAAGCGTGATATCGCGGGGTGAGTATGCCGCGCGCCGCCGCAAAGGGAAGCAAAATCGTAAATATAGCCGTCGGCCGGGGAAATAAAGCCGTAAACCTTCTCAAAGCCCAGGCGGGCGGCGACATACAGCCGCGTATGCCCGTCAAGGGAGATAAAGCGATTCTGACAGCGGGTAAAGGGGAACGATTATGTCCTTTTCCGATTTGATAAAGGTGGCTACGGCGTGCGCTTTAAAAGCTCGTCTGCATAAAACTGCGACGGCTGAATGGCATCAAGCGGCAAACAGAACACCTCGAGGTTAGGAAAGCGGCGCAGAATATTCCCCTTTCATCGCGAAAGCAGGAGATGTGCCCGCATATTCGTGCGCCAAGTCGATGACGGCGTCAACAGGCGGGCATCACCGCGCACTATGGCCGTATCGGCGGATATGATTTCCACCTCGCAGGGCTGCCCGTTTGCAAAGGTAAGCCCCGTGCTGCCAGAGTACCTTTTGAGAAAAACGGGGGTCGTTATAATCGTGTATGCGTTCAACCTTCATGATAGCCGCGCTTACTTTGCGCAGGAAGAAATCAGCACACTCTTCAAAGAAAGGTGTGCCTCTGCGGTGTCGTTACAGATCGCAGGATCCGGTGGTGCGGGGGAAGGGCAGAATGTCGCGGATGTTTGCCACTCCGTTATATACATAAGCAGGCGCTCAAAGCCCAGACCGAAGCCGGGTGCTCCACGCCGCCGAAGCGCCGCAATCAATATACCACTGATAAGCGTCGATATCCATGCCCAGCTCCTTCATGCGGGCGGTAAGCTTCTCCGCATCGTTTTTCGCGCTGGGAGCCGCCGATGATCTCGCCTATGCCCGGAACCAGAAGATCCACTGCGGCCACGGTTTTGCCGTCCGGATTCTGTTTCATATAGAAGGATTTTATCTCCTTGGGATAATCGGTTACAAACACCGGGCAGCCGGACCTCCTCGGTTATATAGCGTTCATGCTCTGTGGAAAGATCGCAGCCCCAGAACACGGGATAATCGAATTTGCGGCCGCTTTTTTGCAGCAGCTCTATGGCCTGGGTGTAGGTTACGCGCTTGAAGTGCTTCGTTCCCACCACATTGTTCAGGCGGGCAAGCAGACCGTTATCAAGGAATTTGTTGAAGAATTCCAGCTCGTCGGGCGCCTGCTCCATGCAGTAGTTAAGCACATATTTGATCATGCCTTCGGCAATTTCCATATCGCCCTCAAGGTCGCAGAAGGCCATTTCCGGCTCTATCATCAAAATTCCGCGGCATGACGGGTGGTATAGCTTTTTTCCGCGCGGAAGGTGGGGCCGAAGGTGTAGATCCTGCCGAAGGCCATTGCGGCGCTTTCTCCCATGAGCTGCCCGCTGACGGTCAGACCCACCTTGCGCCCGAAGAAATCCTGCGAATAGTCCACGGCGCCCTCCGGCGTGCGGGGCGGGTTGTTGATGTCAAGGGTGGTAAGCTGGAACATTTCGCCCGCGCCCTCGCAGTCCGAGCAGGTGATTATGGGCGTGTGCATATATACAAAGCCGTTTTCGTTAAAGAATTTGTGCAGCGCAAACGCGGCAAGGGAGCGCATACGGTAGGCGGCGCTGAGGGGTGTTTTGTGCGCTGGCGCAGATGCGGCATCGTGCGCAGGTATTCCATGGTGTGGCGCTTTTTCTGAAGCGGATAATCCGGCGCGCAGGTGCCCTCCACGGTGACCTTTTTCGGCACGCAGCTCAAAGGGCTGCTTTGCCTCCGGGGTGGGGATTATGCCGTCCGGTAGCCGATATTGCGCTGCCCGCGCCCAGATGCACTATCCGGTCAAAATTGTCCAGCTCGTCTTTACAAGCACTACCTGAAGGCTGCGGAAGCACCCGCCGTCGTTAAGCTCCACAAAGCCGAAGGCCTTGCTGTCGCGCACGGTGCGCGCCGCCCAGCCGGCAACGGTTACCGTTTTATCATAATAGCTTTCGGATGAGCAAAGAGTTCCTTGATATCCACACGATCCATATTAAAGGTGTCCTTTCGTTTATATGGCGGCAAAGCGCCGAATGTTTTGCTGTGCTGCCGTGCGCTGCCGGCATTTTTGTTTTTGGTGCTTGTTGCGGCAACTAAGGGGCTGCGGCAATAATAAAGGGCGCGGCAATAAAGGGGGCTGCGGCATATCAGATTATGCGCACCCCGCATATGCGCTGATGCAGGTGCCCACCACCACGGTATTGCCGTAGGCTGCGGGGTGGCTTCGATGTTCTTGCCCAGGCTTACGGTATCGTAAAGCTCGCCGGTAAGGCCGTCAAAGAGCATCATATTGCCGTCGCTGTCGCATTGAACGACATAGCCGTTGCCCTGAGTCGTAAACGCCCAATGGGGAGGACCATACATAATGGCTGAGCCGCACGCGCCATACTTCGGCGCCGGTTTTTTTATCAAGCGCCACAAGCAGACCCTTATTGAAGCCGCCGGTGCGGGCAACGGCAAAATATACAAAGCCCGCCCAGGCTTTGCTTGCCAACAGCGCCGTGGCCTGAACACCGCCGGAAACGCCCGCCATGGTGGCGCAGCGGTAGGTGCGCTGCCACAGCTTTTCGCCGGTGCAGGCGTTTATTTTCCATATCGGTATGTCGCCGCAGCCTTCCTCGTCCTTGGTAAAGTGGAGACTGGTGGAGATATAAATATAAAGCGTTTCCGTCCTCCTCCTCCAGCACGGGGAGGCGTTGGAGTCGTCCACCGTGTCGCAGGACCAGATGAGCTGCATGGTGTTTACATCATAGCGCATAAGGTTGCCGCCGTTATCCGCAATGTACATATAGTTTTCCACATAACGGCGGAGGATTCCATGCCCAGCCAATAGTTTTCCTCGCCGGAACGGCTGTTTGAATAGCGGGTGCGGCTTATTACCTCCGGCGCCAGCTTAAGGCTGCCGTTTTCAAGGGAGGAATTAAGACGCGTGGTGTATATTATGCCGTTTTCGGCGGGCTGAAGAACAATGTCGTTTTTTACATCGTACAGGGGGGAGGAATCGTAGCCGTGGAAGCAGTTGTGATCCTTACGGGGAGCGAAGGGGTCGTCATACCCCAGCTCGCAGGCGATTTCTCCCTTTACAAGATCAATCAAAGCTGCGCGCGCGCACCTCCCGGGCATGGAATCGCCCGCGCCCGCTATAAATATGGGCAGACCCGCCGGATGCAGGGGCCGGTGCCCTTTATGGGCATTCCCAGTACGATCTTATCCCGCGTGGGGGTGCCGTCCTCAAGGTCGAGAAAATAGACATTGCCGTCCATGGTGGGATATATAACCTCGATAAGATCCTTTTCCTTTTTTATCGGGATAAAGGTTCATAATCCTGCGGGTGGCTTCATCCCAGTTGATAATTATGGGCTGACCGTCCAGCCGCTTCCCGTCAGTATTTGCCGCGGCCGTTGGTTTTATCAGCCTTCCGGTGCGGCAGGTCAGACGTCGGTGCTGAAGCGCTTTTTACAATATCCGCCGTGCCGTATGCGCCGCCGGGCGAAATTATCGCCACGGAAGGTAACCACTCCCGCAGGGAGGAATAGCTTCAAAGCTTATGCTGCGCGGCGCTATTCGCGGTCGTTTTCGCAAACGAAATTAAGGCGTGCGGGGTCGCTTGCGGCGCAGCAGTGCGGCAGTGAGGAGAGAAACGTCCTCGGGTGCGGGCTGCGGCGGTGCCTGCGCCGGCTCGCCTTTTCGGGCGGGGCGCACGCACCTGCGCGCCGTGGCGGAGCTGGATATATGCCGTTGCCGCTATGAGAAGAAGGAGCCTGCGCCCTGCGCGATTTTAAAGTAGAAGGGTTATGATATCCGGCATTATAAAACCTCCGTTTCACACTGTACCGATATTTATTACAATTGCTTTTATAACTAAAGCCGCTTACCGCCGCACACAAACACGGCGGCAGGCCGCCTAAAGCGCGTGTATATCGTGTATATAATATAATGTATATATTATATAATGTATACTGCATGCGCCACCCAGCGCCGCTCGAACCTCGCTGTCCATAAGATCATCCATATAAACATCGCCCCCGGCAAAGCCAGTCAAGGCAGGCGCCCGCTCCCAGAGCAACACAGGAAAGCGGATCCTCGGCGATATAGCAATTTACATGGAAGGTTTCGGAAAACAACGTCCAGCCCGAAAAGCAGGCTTCCGCCGCCAGTCATGCATATGCCGTTTACATATATATCGGCGGCAAGCTCCGGCGGCGTGCGCTCCAGAACCGAATGCACGCCCTGCACCAGGGTGTTTAGGTTTTCACTCATGGCAAGGCGCATCTCTTCGCTGGATACCGTTATGGTTTTTGGAAGCCCGGTAAGCAGGTTGCGCCCGTTTATTTCGGTGTACAGGGTTTCGCTGCGCGGGAAGGCGGTGCCTATGTTTATTTTTAAGCAGCTCGGCGGTGCGCTCGCCCTATAAGCAGGTTGTGCTTGCGCTTGATATAGCGCACGATGGCCTCGTCCATTTTGTCCCCGGCAATTTTAAGGGAGGAGCTTATAACGCACTGCCCCATGGATATGACGGCTATGTCGGTGGTGCCGCCACCTATGATCCACTATCATGCTGCCGCGGGGGCGGAAACATCAATGCCTGCGCCTATTGCCGCCGCGCGGGCTCTTCTATAACGAACCTCCTTTGCCCCCAGATCGTATGCCACTTTTTGACGGCGCGCTGCTCCACATCGGTAGCGCCGCTGGGTACGCACACCATAACGCGGGCGTTTTTGAGGCTTTGCGGCCGCGCCGCTTCAGAATGAACATCTGAAGCATTTTAAGGGTTACCATGTCATCGGATATTACTCCGTTGCGCAAAGGGCGTACGGCAATAATATTTCCCGGCGTTCTGCCCAGCATCCGCTGAGCCTCGATGCCTACGCCCTTGACGGCGCCGGTGCCTTTGTCTACTGCGGCCACGGAGGGCTCGCGCAGCACTATTCCACCCTTGCGGTATATAAGCACATTTGCCGTGCCAAGATCAATGCCTATATCCACCGATCTGTTGAATCCAAACATATATTATCCCCCGGAACCGTCGGGTTTTGCCCGAATTTGCTGTTTTGCACTGCGGGCATGAGCAAAAAAGACAACCCGCAGCGGACGGTTCACAAGGCTATTATCACAACGCGGCAGAATAATCAAAGCAAACGCAAAATATAGAAGAATAAAGAAAAAAGCAGATACTAAAAAAGAAAGCGGAGTTTGGATACGCCGGGCGTGTTTACCGTTAAAAGCCGAAAAATAAAGCCTCCCCGGCGGGACTGCAAGTCCGCCGGGAGGAAAAAAGTGCATGATATGCGCCGTATTCGCCCGAAAACCGCCTTTGTTAAAGTCCGTTAAGGCTTTTCGGACTTTGTAAGCAGATTAAAAGGCGCTGCCTGCGGCCTCACTGCTGTGCGGCCTTTTTGTTTTTCCGCTGCCGCTGCCGCATTTTCCGTTTATCCATACGGAAAAGGTATAGCTGCGGTCGTGCGCGGGGCCGTGCTGCGCCTCCTCGCGGTATTCTATCCTTGCCGCTCCGTGCTGCTGCACAAGCTCCTGAAGGCGGCTTTTATGGTCCACGGCTTCGCCGCAGTGCGCCGTGATATCCTCCATACGGGCATCCATAAGGCGCAGCACCGCGGCACAGGCGGGCTCAAAGCCGGAATCAAGATATATTGCGCCGAAAACGGCCTCCAGCGCGTCGGAAGAGTATGCTGGCCTTTTTTCCGCGCCGCCGCCGGCCCTTTCCCCTTGGCTGAGATACAGATACCGTCGAGATCTATTTCCCTTGCCGCCACCGAAGGGGCTGCTCGGATACGATTGCCGCCCGTATGCGGGAAAGCTCGCCCTCCGCCTTTGCCGGAAGGCGGGAGTACAGATATGTGCTTACCGCAAGCTCCAGCACGGCATCGCCCAGATATTCCATGCGCTGGTTGCTGCTTTGCTCCTTATGCTCGCCAAGGTAGGACGGATGAGTAGAGCCTGCACAAGCAGGCTCCTGTCTGCAAAGGTATAACCGATAGCCGACTGTAAAGGCGTCCAGTTCGTCCATTTACTGTCTTGCCTCAAGATATGCGGCGATGTCGCCCACGGTGCGCAGATTTGCCAGCTCCTCGTCCGGGATCTCGATGCCGTATTGCTCCTCAAGATCCAGCATAAGGGCGGCGATGTCCAAAGAGTCGGCCTTAAGATCGTCAACAAGATTGGAATCCTTTGTTACTTTGGCCGGGTCTATGGCCAACAGCTGCTCCCGCTACCGAAGCTATGATTTTCTCTAACATTGTTTCTTCCTCCAAGATATAAAATAATATATGATGCCTGCAGATTACTGCAACACCGTCATTCGGTATATGGAAGGCGCCCAACAGGATATGCGCAGCCGCCTGTTCCGGTTCCGGCGCAGCGGTGAATATGCTGCTTTACGCGCGCCCGGCGCTTCGGCTTCGCCGTGCGCGCCCTGCCGTGCCTGCCGGCACAGCCCCGGCGTACCTTCGGTCCGCCCGGGCGCGCTTTTGCCGCCCGCGGCTTTTTTCGGCATAACAGCCGCTTTTTCGCGCCGCCGTAGGGTTTAGTTAATGCGTTATACTGCGCTCCGGCGCTTCCTCGCGCTGAGCCAAAGCCTCCTTTATGGTTTCCACCACGCGGCCTCCACCATGCGCACCGCCTGACGAACGGTTGCCGCCAGTGCCTTTTTGCATTTGAGGAGCCGTGACCTTTAAGCACCACGCCGTTTATACCAAGCAGCGGCGCGCCGCCGTATTCGGTATAGTCCATCTTCTTTTTAAGGCTTTTAAGCGCCGGCATGACTAACGCCGCGCCCAGCTTGCAGCGCAGGGAGGAGGTAAAGCCCCTCCTTCATAAGGCCGACCATATATCCGGCGGTGCCCTATGCTTTTTAAGCAGCAGGTTGCCCGCAAAGCCGTCCGCCACTATAACATCCGCGGCGGTAAAAACATCGCGGCCCTCCATGTTGCCCACGAAGTTAAGGTGCTTATCCGCCTGAAGCAGGGGTACACCTCGTGAAGGTCAGCTCGTTGCCCTTTTCGCTTTCCGTGCCCACATTTGCAAAGGGCAATGCGCGGGTTCTCCACGTGAAGCACCTTGCGCATGTATATATCGCCCATCATGGCAAACTGCACAAGGTTTGCGCTTTTGCAGTCCATATTGGCGCCGCAGTCTATAAGCATCACGCCCTTGTGGTCATTGGGCAGCACCGGCGAGAGCGCGGGGCGCAGTATGCCCTTTATGCGGCCTACGCGCAAAAGCGCCGGAAAGCGTAGCCCCGTACTGCCGCAGGTTATAAAGGCGTCGCCCTGTCCCGCCTTAAGCAGCTCAAGCCTCCACAAAGCGAGGGTGACGCTTGCGCTTTACCGCAAGCACGGGAGGCTCGTCCATGCTGATAAGCTCCGGGGCGTGCACAATTTATACGCCCCTGCGTTTCGGGGTAAGCTTCAAGCTCGCGGCGTATTTTTTCCTCATCGCCCGTAAGGGGTAACGGTAAGCTCCGGGAATTCCTTAAGGGCCATAGCCGTGCCTTTGATTATCTCCCAAGGGGCGTTGTCCCCCCGAAGGCGTCAATAATTATGTTCATGTTTCTCTCCGCTGTCTGCACGCCGCAGTTTTGCTGCGCGCCGACTCCTTATAAATATATAATAAATACGGGCTTATTATAATATACCTTCAGTTAAAAATCAAGCGGGAAGCGAAATATGCGCGCTTTATATGCGCAAATATGTATATATATGCACATTTTCCGGGCGGCTGCGGGCGTAAAAGCGGCGGAGAGCGGCGCTTCCTCCGCCGAGAGACGGCAAGATAATGCATAAACCCCGAATATTATACTGAAAATTTTCATAATTATGTAATTAATTTATTAAATTGGGGGGATTGACAAACATATTGGCATATGTTACAGTATGATTATGGTGATAACGGTAAACAGGGAGGGTACAAAAGAAAGGAGTAAAATGAGATGAAACGAGCTATATTTGTTTGCGTACTTGTAATTCTTATGATATGCGGCTGTGTAACAGCCATGGCGCTTTACGCAGCAGGAAGAAGAAGTTACGGTGACCTCAAGCACGAATTACAGTGTGGGCGGCTATCGCGATGTTACGATAGGAGCGTTGAAAAAGTAAAACCTTTTCCGTTAAAAGGCCGATAGTTGAGCGAACATCATATGCGGGCTATCAATGTACTGTGTATAATATAATTAATGAAACACCCAATACAAACAGACAGACCTTTGTATATGTATTGGATGAAAACGGGAGAACCAGAGGCGAAAGGACTCAGTTTACCAAAAGGGAACATATTCGATAAAGTATAAAGACGGCCCGTTTGAGCCGTATCCCGAAACCGAAAAAATGAAACTTATGGTGGAAAATTACGCCAACGATTACAGTCTATCGCTGTTTTTGATTTCAAATCAACCGCGCTTTGGTCGCCCAACCGCCAGGCATTTGATTAATCACTATGCATTGAAGTATTGCAGTTATTAAGAATATGATCTGACGGAACAACCCTCCCTGTTTGCCCGTTAATGCAGATTATTTCTGATTATAAATTAGGAGGGACGATGTTGAAACTAATAAATATCACTCTGATCCCTTTGCTGATACTGTGCTTCCTGCCTTTGCAGCTGCAATGCCGTTTCGCCGCACACGGTGGCGGTGTCGCTTCCCCGACGGGCGCAGCGTGCTTATCCCTTATCTTATGGCGGAAAATAAAACCTATTACAGGACGGGTATGTTGATTGCGAAGAGTTTTCCCGTATGTTTTCAAGGGATTTTGCCCTTGATACTAAAGTGCCTGCGGAGGACAGGCAGGCAGCATATTATATAACCGGGGCAATCGTGTGCGCTCTGACGGATTACGATTTTGTTCACCCGGAGCGCAGCGAGAAGGAGCGCAAAGCGGTTATGGAGCTGCTTACCCCCGGCATGCAAAAGAAAATGGCGGGCTTTGAGGAGCATTGCGAGGAAAAAAAGAAATACGGCGTGACCATAGTTATAGGTTCATCCTATGAACAGTATATAGGGGCAGAGAATGAAGAAGGGCTGGCAGTGTGTGAAAACGGGTTTGCAGTGTCCTTTTCAGTGGATATTTATTCCGACGATGGGGGCAGCGGCTGGCTTGCGGCGCATGAGATAGGCCCGCAGCTGCGTATTATGAACCGCTTTCGGGGCGCCGTGCTTTTTTACAAAGGAAAACGGAGTGCTGCTGGCGGACGGCTGGTACGGCCTGCTTTCGCCGTGGGGGCACGGGCGCGGCCGGGAGAAGAGGCGGTATAATGTTTACTTCTCAGCTTTACCGTGTGCTTAAAAGCCCGACGCTGTGGCTGGGCAGCTTGGTTTATGTTGCAGCAATGCTGTACATGGGCATATCCTCCTGCCTTACCGAGTATGATATGGGCTTTGCCGCTGCCGGCTATGCATGGCTTGATGTGCTGGTTGCCGGCACAAGCTATATGGCCAGCTTTATTACCGCGTTTCTGCCGCCGCTGCTTTGCGTGCTGTCCGGCGCGGGGCTTGTGCGGCAGGATGTGGATTGCGGGCTGTATAAATACGCCGTTATGCGCGCGGGGGCATATGAAATATCTTTGGGCAAAGCTGGGCGCTGCGGTAACGGGGTCGGTTATATTCTGCCTTGTGTCCTACGGCGCAACGCTGGCAATAGCCTATATCGCCTTTCCGGGCTATGCGGCAATGCCGGGTTTTACAATGATATGGTATTACGGCAGTCGTACCCTCGGAAACTATCTTGCTTTTCATGATTATGCGCTTTTGCCCGTTTACACGGCGGCTTCCTCCACCGTGGCCTGCATGAGCTTTGCCGTGCTGGGGATTGCAGCCGCATCGATTTTAAGGAACAAATATCTAATTTATGCCTCGGGGCTTATATGCTTTATGCTGCGCAATGCGCTCGCGGCATTTATCCCCGGCATACATCCCTGTACATACTCATTTTATCTTAACGCCCTGCCGCTTGAAATACCGCTTATGCGTATGGTTGCCGGAAACATTCTTATGGCGGCATTGGGCGCAGCGGTTTACTTTGCCGTAAATATAACCGGAAGGGAGCGGATGGTATGAAACAACAAAAGCGCGCTCCGCTGCGGGAAGAATGTTTATTTTCGGCAGCGCGTCCTTTGCAAGAACCGCTCCGTGGCAATGGGTGCTGGGGCTGCTGCTTCAGCAGTTCAGCAATTTTCTCAATATAGGCGCCTCATTCGGCGGCGGCGATTTAATGAGCTACATAAAAACCTACACTTCATCCTGCGTAATATGGATATCCCTTTGGGGCAATGGTGCTTGCAGCCTCTTCAGGGAATACTGCGCCGCGACGATGCCGCCCGCTGCATTGCCACCGGAAGCCGCAGGCGCTTTGCCGCCAGGGCAACCCTTGCTGCGCTGCTTACGGCAATAGTATATGTTCTGCTGCTGGGGCTGCTGCTTACGGCGGTGGGCATGCTGATGCTCAAAAACCTATACGCCGGAAAACCTTGATAAAACCCTTACAACCATGGGGCTTACGGCGCTGTACCTTTTCTGCCTTATGCAGCTGTGCCTTGATATAAACCTTGCCTGCCAGTTTCCCTTCGGCTGCGTGGCGGGGGCGGTGCTGCTGTGCCTGCTGTTTTCGCCCCTTGTAAGCCTGAGACAGCTTTTCGGCATTGAGGGGTTCAGCCTGATAGAAATTCTGGACGGCGAAAACGCAGCAAAAAGCGCAATCATAATGGGCGTGATCGCAATTGTGCTTGCGGCGGCTTCGCAGCTTGCCGTTAAAATGGCGGATATGCTGGCGCGTTCAAGAGAAGGCTCCGCCGAATAGAAAGGAACGAATTGCGCGGCGCCCCAGAGGCCGTGCCGGTGCGCAAACAGAATTCGGGGAATACAATGAAGGCTTTTTTCGGCTTATGCTTTCGGATATGCGGAAGCTGTTCAACATAAAAAACAGTGCTGATATCGGCTGCGGCGTTTATTCTGCCGTGGCGGTGCTTGCCCGGAACGGGGCGGAGATTCGTTTGTGATATATGTAACGGGCGGTTTTTTGCCCGAGGAGCAGGACAATTTGCAGCAGCTTGTGGCGGCGCTGGCGGAGTATACAGGGCTGACGGCCTGCATCGGCTATATAACGCAAACCGATAACGCCCGTCGAATGCAGGTGCTTATGCGCTGCAGAAACAGCGCTCGGCTCTATTGCGCAAACACGGCGCAGAGCGGCGTGCTGTGCGCGCTGTGGAGCGCTGTGGGGTTTATTGTAACCCTTGTGTGCTGCGTTATAAAAACTGCCTTACCGCCGATGCGGTAATAACCGCCGCCTCCGGCGCAGGGCTGCAGCTTATTGCCGGTGCGCCCTTGCGCAGCTTATTTTGGCACTCAACTGCGCATCTTTGCGTGTGGAGGCGGTGTGTACAATAAGTATAATTGCGGTGATGCTGCAGCTTTGCTTCGGCGGAGCGGCGCCGTGGCTGCCCATAGCGGCGGCTTCCCTGCGCAGAATAAATGCCGGCACGGTTTCCGCGGGGCTTTGCATCGGGGTGAATTTCGGCGTATGGGCGGCGCTGTATATTTCGGGGCTGCTGCTAAGCGTTAAACGGGCCGGCGCAAGATAAATATTCATGCCGGAGCATTTTTATGCGGCAATAAAGCATAAAAACCTGAAACATAATAACAAAATAAATATTTAAGGGGAACGGATATGTATGCAATAGAGGCGCAGAATGTAACCAAAATCATTCGCGGACGCACAATACTTAACAATGTTTCTCTCTGTGTGGAGCAGGGGGAAGCGGTGGGCATAGCCGGAAGGAACGGCTCGGGCAAGAGCATGTTTTTCAAAACGGTGTGCGGGCTGATTCTTCCCACATCGGGCAGCGTGAGAGCGTCTTCGGCACGGCCGTGGGCAAAAACGGAAAGTTTGCCCCGGATACCGGCATGCTTATAGAAGCGCCGGGCTTCCTGCCGCAGTACAGCGGCTATGCAAACCTTAAAATGCTGGCGGATATAAAGGGCATTGTAAAAAGGCGGATATATATAATGTATTGCAGACGGTGGGGCTGGACCCGGCAGACAGGCGCCCGGTGCGCAAATATTCCCTGGGAATGAAGCAGCGGCTGGGCATTGCGCAGGCAATAATGGAAAAAGCCGCGGCTGTTGATAATGGACGAGCCCTTCAACGGGCTGGATGCCTCCGGCGTGGAGGATGTGCGGCAGCTGCTTTCCCCCTTGTTAAGGAGGGTACCACAATGCTGCTTGCAAGCCATAATGCGCAGGATCTGAGCCTTTTATGCGGACGCATATGCACAATGGAGGCGGGAGTGCTCACACCGCCGCAGCCGGAGGACGAAAAGCCGGCGCAGGAGAAAAGCGCGTCAGCTGCGCAGGACACCGCCGATGAGGCGAGAAACGGAGAGGAAAAATGAAAAAGATATTTACGGCGGCAGCAACGCTGCTTTTGCCTTCGCCCTGTGCGGCTGCAATACCGTAACATCGCCCGAGGCAACCTATTCCCCCTACGGTTACGGTCAAAAGTATGGAGATTTGCAGCGCGGCGAGGTAACGCCGGCAAGAATAATAAACGGTACCGGAATGCCTCAAGGGTGCGTACCGATTTTCCGAATGACGAAAGCATATTTTGGGACCGTTCCGACCGCATAGAACGCCGCAGCATAATAATGGAAAAATTTACGCATGGAATCAAAGCCGGAGGACGACGGCTTTCCGGGAAAATGGTACACGCCCAAGGCAGAAGAGCTGGCGGAGGTAAACGCTGTCGCGTCGCGCTTTTTACAACCCTGTTCAAGGTGTGCTACAAGACCCGGCCGATCACGAGGCCAACATTGAGGCGGTATACGATAAAACCCTGACGGCGGAGCTTGCACAGCTTATGCAAACAAACGGCGATGCGGTCCGGCTTGCGGCGCTGCTTTCAAAGGGCGAAGCGTTTCTCGATATACCGTGCATCAAGAATGCTTGGGCGGAACAGGCGATTGAGTTTGAAGCACGGGCTTGTGCAGTATGAATTCAGAATAACCCTTTCCGTGCAGCCGGATAACCCCAAGGGCGCGGTGCCGCTTATTTACGATATTCTCCCGACATGGGGCTGGCACCTGATTATTCCGGAGCTAAGACACGCAATTATGTGCCGCCGGAATTTGACCTTAAGGCAAGGGCGGCTTTGGTAAATACACCGCAGGGGCAGAGGATATCGGAATTCTATGTCTATGCCGGATCCAGAAGTGAAGAAGGCTTCAACGACACAATGACACCGGTGCTGCGGGTGGATACGGACGGTGTGTATATCACGGCATAGGCATGGATTATCTGCCGATTATAGACGGGCGCCGCGCCGGAGGAATATCATGAATACTATGGATGAAGCCTCCTTAGCACCTCCTTCGCGGAGAAAATTAATCTTGTGATTTTATGGACTTGCTTTTAACGATTATGGTGCCGCGGGAGCCGGGACATTTTGACCTTTGGAGCAGGCCGCCTCCCGGAGCTTAAAGAGGTGCTTGCACAAAGCGGCATACTGGAAAAACTGCGCCTTTTCTGCAGGAAAACGGGATAAAGCTTACAGAAGACCGATAAGCAATGAAAACAAGTGTGTGTATACATTGCCACATATGATAAGCCCAAATATCATGTCATAGAGGTCGAAGCCGATGTACTGGCTCAGGCGGAAAAGAACTGCGACCCTGCTGCCTACGGCCTTCCCGTGCCCGGCGTTCTGAAGCGTGTGCGGCTGCGTACGCTTACGCGGCTAACCGGATGACGGCTTCTGCCTTGTGGGGTTTGACATAGTTTCCTATACCGGCGATCTTGCTCTTTTATGACCCCGATAATATTATAGATGTTATAAGCAATCTCGACGGATAACGAAAGGGTGCTGTAGCAAAAAATCCGGCTTACTGCCGGATTTTTATCGCTTTGCCGTAAAATCATACCATTTTGTGCGCCGTGAATTTTTGCGCCGCAAGGTAAACACGATAATTGCGCCCGCTGCCAAAGCGACACTTGGCGGCAGCTGCCGCCGATCATCGCCCGTAGGCTGCGGCTTCTTTCTTCCCATGTTGCGGTATAGATTGCATTTCGGTTACGACTCGCTACCTCGATTCCAGTCATGAATATATAGTTCTGCGCGGGGCTGCTGCAGTGTCGCCTCGCCGCGAAGGCGGAGTGAAATCTCCGGAAAGCAGGTTTTTCATAAATCTGATCTTCAAAAACCGCGCCCTCTGC
>VOFG01003841.1_pt1 | contig 22344 bp, 29 predicted proteins | sample 5384171 | NCBI WGS metagenome assembly VOFG01 (sample SAMN12384726, study PRJNA508395) | human gut metagenome | isolation source: healthy gut F | host: Homo sapiens | reverse complement strand
CCGACGCGGATACTCCGGACAATGAGTGGTAAGAAAAGGACGTAAAACCAATGTCTCAGGAAATTACAAAAGAACAGATCGCGGCCTTGACGCCGGTTTCAGCGCCTTGCGCCAACCGTGGCCATGAACGCCGTGACGAACAACGGCCTGCTGGCTTCCGCCATCCGCCGCGGGCTGTGGAGCAGGATGTCCATGAATACTCCATCAGCCTGGAGCAGGGCGAGATCTGCAACCAGAAACAGAGCGGCCGCTGCTGGATGTTCGCGGCCCTCAACCCCTGCGCTATCCAGGTGATGAAGAACAACCTCAAGACCTTTGAGCTCTCGCAGGCATACCTCTTTTTCTGGGATAAGCTGGAAAAATCAACTACTTCCTCGAGCATCCTCGACACGCTGGACAGGCCGCCAATGGCCGTCTGGTGTCCTATCTGCTGACGGCCCTGTCGAACGATGGCGGCCAGTGGGATATGCTCTGCAATCTGATCGAAAAGTACGGCGTGGTGCCCAAGACCGCTTACCCCGAGTCCAAGGCTTCTTCCGGCAGCCGCGAGATGGATCTGACGCTGACCGAGAAGCTGCGGGAGGATGCCTGCATCCTGCGCAAGCTGCACAAGGAGGGCAGGACCTGGACGAGCTGCGCACCGCAAGACCCGGATGCTGGGCGAGATCTACCGCCTGCTCTGCATCTGCCTGGGCGAGCCTCCCAAGACCTTTACCTTTGAGTACCGCGATAAGGACAACCAGAGCCTGATGACCTGTGGTCTTCCCAGGGCGTCAATCTGGACGAGAACGGCAAGCCCAGCCGCTGGCGTGGAGAACAGCGCTGGGGGCAAGAGGCCGGGCAAGGACGGCTACTACCTGACCGACCGCTGGTTCGATGGTATATGTATCAGGTCGTGGTCAGCAAAAGTACCTGACCGCCGAGCAGATCGCTGCCTACACGCCGAACCCATCGCTCTGGAGCCCTGGGACCCCATGGGCTCTCTGGCTGTGGTGCATAAATGCGGGGAATGACCTGTAAAGTAAAAATACAGTACAGATAAAAATACCACTGTGCGTCAAAACGTGCACAGTGGTATTTTTTGTTTATTAACTTATAATTTTTGTATCCCGTCGGCTCGTCCTCTTTGCAGCGGTGCTCCATCAAGAACGTGTCAGCCAGCGGCCATGGCAGTCGCGGGCAATGCGTTCCCGCCGCCCCCCAGACGGAAGCCGCGGCGTGCAGGCGGCGGCTGGCCTCGTTGTCCTGCAATACGGTGGATTGCAGGGTCAGTAACCAGACGCATCGGCAGCGTTGCACAGAGCCGTGAGCAGGTGGAAGCCGACGCCCCGGCTTGGAACTGCTCGCCCACGTAGATGCTCACTTCCACCCACGCCCCGGTAGCACCAGCGGGGCAGGTGGTGGAACGTGGCGTGTTCCGCTGGCGATCCTCTAAATAGATTTTGGATACATACGGCCAGTCTTCACAGTCATGGGCCGTGTCGGCGATCTCACTCATACTTCTTTCCCTGATTTCTCACGCTATTCCAAAGAGCTCTCCTGCCAGGAGAGATGCTTTTCAATATAGCAAGTATATGAAATTTCGCCTCAAAGCACAACACTCAGACAAGGCCGGGGCGTGGACATCGCAGCCAGGATGCAGATTTGTTTTGACAATGGAAATACAATAGAAAACCAACCGCTGTCGGACAGGCTCCTATTATAGACCTCTTTGGCAAAAAATGCAATCACTGTGGGGCTTGTCGGCTCCGGTATCATACCGGAAAGGAGAACACACGGAATGAAACTGAAACGGGTCCTTGCGAGCGCGCTGTTACTGGCCACCCTGCTCACCCTGCCGGCATGGGCGGCCCGGCATCTGGAGCAAAGGAGGCCAACATCACACCGGACACTCCCATGGCCAAGATCGGTCGAACCCCAGCGTCATGGGGGCGGGGCTGTATACTTACAATCAGGACAGGACACCCCCAGGATATCGCAAGTGGAAAGATACCACCCTGCGGGGGTAATAATCAGCGATTGCACCGCTGAGGACTGCGCCAGGGCCTGAACCGGATGATCGAAAACACAGCTCAAGCATCCAGATCACCTATAAAGGGACGATCGCCGGTGCCCACCGCCAGCAGACTAGTAATTTCGGGCAGTGATCCGGCAAGTTCGTGCTGGTCATCGGCGGCAACGCCCCATCACCCAGCGCCGAGATGCGTGAGGGTGTTTCCACGGCGCTCAACGAGCTGGGCTATATGCTTTGTGCTGCGGTACCGCGTTGGCGATCAGGCGGCAAACGCCCCGCTGGAGTGTGAGCCATGTTCATCCAGAGGACTTCCATGTTCAGCCAGGGACTGCTGGGCCTATTCCTCCGGCGGGCAGATCGCCGGCCTGTTTGCTTCCGATTCCGATACGCTGGGCCACAAGGCCTATGGCGTGAGCAAGCCGGGCGCTCTGCTGCTGGGCTACCCCGTCAACAACTTCTTTGAGCTGAAACCCGTCTGGGGCCTCCTCATTGACCCTTACGCCGACGGCCCCCGCTATTTCGACTACAATGTTTCCGATTCCATCACACCGGATTACCCGCCCGTCTACCATTGGTATGGCAAAAAACGATGTGACCCTGGCTAAGATGTACACCCCGGCGCAGGGCCGTGTCATTGAGAAAGCACTGGTAAAAAACGGCGTGCCCCACATCTTCCATCACTATAATAATGCACCTCACAAGATCGGCCCGGGCCGCGGCACCGACGCGGAGGGCTGGATCACCAGGCGGTCGCGTTCTGGGAGAGCCAGACCGCTGCCAAAGCGGCGGACACAGCCGCGTAACTCCCGGCAAATTTTTGAAAAAAGGGCGTGAACTCTGTGAAACCAAGCGCATGTCTTGCCAGCCTGGCGCTGGCCGCAATGCTGGCGCTCCCGGCTATGGGCGCAGGAGCCCATCACCCCACAGACCACCATGCGGGAGATCCGCCAGAACCCCGCCGTTCAGGCGTCCGGCCTCTATACCGACATCCACACCTGGGAGCGGGACCTGGCCTGGTTCAAGAATACCCACAACAATGAGACGCTGGAAGAGGTGGTGGGCAGCGGCTCTGCCGCCAGCTGCGCGGCGGGGGCTGAACCTGCTGATCCAGAACTACGAGTCTGGCACCCAGATCACCTATAAGCTCTACTCGCCGGAGGAGATCGCCGCCCAGCCCAGCCGGGACCACGCCGAGCTGTATTATTTCCCGGCGGATACCCCCCAACGCCCGGTATGCCGTGGTGCTCTCGGGCAACGCGCTCTACTACAGCGGCGAGCTTCGGGGCGGCGTGTCCACGGCCTGGGAGCTGCACGAGCAGGGTTACGCGGTGTTTGTTCTGCGGTATCGCATTGGCACGGAGGCGGGCAACAACGCTCCCATGGACGACCTGGGCCGGGCCATCCAGTTCATCACGGCCAACGCCGAGACGTTCGGCGTCCAGCCGGAGGGCTACGCACTGCTGGGGTATTCTTCCGGCGGGCAGATCGCCGGGGTGTTTGGCGATGCGGAAAAGGGCTGGCAGAAGTACAACGTGCCCAAACCCGGGCTGCTGCTGGCGTACCCCATCAACAACTTCTGGCTGGCAAAGCCCGCCTACACGGCCCTGCTGGACGTGGACGACTGGATGCAGAAACACTATTATGATTACACGCTCTCCAAGCTCATTGCACCGGATTACCCGCCGGTGTTCCTGTGGTACGGCAAGAGCGACCACATTTTGAAGCTGTTCGGGTTCGATCAGCAGGGGCCTGCCCTCCAGAGTGCTCTGGAGATCGACGGTGTGCCCCACGAGGAAAAGGTATATGAAGACGCAGGCCATGGCATTGGCATTGGACTTGGCACCGAGGCAGAGGGCTGGCTGAACGCTGCCGTGGCATTCTGGAAGAAAGTAACCTGAGTTTTTTAGGAGAGGGAAAGAAAAATATGAACACAAGAGATTGGAACGAAACGCTCCGTAGCCTGAACGTGGGCCTGCCCGACGATGTGGAGCGGCTGAAAGCGGCCGGGTACTACGAGGAGGCCATTGCCCGCATCGACGCCTACCTGGCTGAGGACTGGACCAAGACCCAGAACAGCCCCTACAGCCAGGGCCTGTGCCCCCACATGGATGTCCAGCCCGAGAACCCCACCCCCCACGGGGTGGACGTTCTGCGGGACGCTATGATCGCCCAGCGGGAGATCATGCGGCGGATCCCGGCGGAGTACACCTGGAGCAAGGCGGAGGCCATTGCCGAGATGCAGCGCCGGGTGAAAGACTTTACGCCGGAAGAGTTTGAGATGCTGGACCGGGAAAACCGGATGGACTGGCGCTTTGTGGAGGGAGAGAGGCGGTATCAGAACCGTTTTGCTTCCACGCTGATCGCCACCCATGCGGACCTTGCCCGGCGGCAGATCGACCCGCCCGCCCAGCCGGACAGCGAGAAAGAGCGCTGCCGCCGTCTGCATGAGAAGATGGCGGAGCAGGGCAGCGCCAGCGCCCGCATCACCCTGAAAGCCAGTGTTGGCATGTCGGACGAGGCCTTTGCCGCCGCCCTTGCCAAGGCCAAAGCTGAGGGCCGGGACGCGGTGCATGTCCGCGCCTGGCTGCCGCTGCCCGCTGCCTGCCTTTCCCAGAGTGACATCGAGCTGGAGGAGTTCACCGAGGAACCGACGGTCATTGCCCCGGAAAACGCTCCTCAGCGCACCGTCTGCTGGGAGGCCGACCTCACCGAGAACCGCAGTTTCGGCGTCCAGTACAGCTACCGCAACACGGCAGTTTACACGGACCCCTCTGATACGCCCTCTGCCCCGGAGCAGCCGGATTTTGACACCGAGGAGCAGCCCTCCCACATTGTGTTCACGCCTTACATCAAGGCGCTGGCGGCCCAGCTCACGGCAGGCATCACCGACCCCATGGAAAAGGCAAAGCGCATCTACGATTACGTCACGCTGAATGTGCGCTACCACTACCAGCCGAGCTACTTTATCCACGAGTCCCTGCCGGAACACTGCGCCCGGGACCGCCGGGGCGACTGCGGCATCATGTCGGTCACGTTCATCACCCTCTGCCGTGCGGCAGGCATCCCGGCCCGCTGGCAGAGCGGCCTCTATGTCACCCCCGATGAAGTGGGCTGCCACGACTGGGCCATGTTCTATGTGGCCCCCAAGGGCTGGCTGTATGCGGATTGCTCTTTTGGTGCCTCCATGGCCCGCCGGGGCGACGAAACGCTCCGCCAGCACTATTTTGGCAATCTGGACCCCCGACCGCATGGTGGCCAACAGCGTGTTTGCAGCGCCGTTCACACCGCCCATGCTGGGCTTCCGGGCTGACCCCTGTGATAACCAGACCGGTGAGGTGGAAGCGGACGGCGTAGGCCTCTACGGCGACGAGACCGTCTCCTCCAAAGAGCTGGTCCAGTATATTGAAGAGTAAAAATAAGAGCAAAAAGCTCTCTGGGAGAGCGGACACGGTAGCGCCTGAGAGGGCGAGGCCGCTGAAATAAATCCCGAAACACAGCGATACGATGTCTTTGGCAAAACAGAGCGCTCGTATCGCTGTCTGTTTTGAGGGGATACTACAGGAGAATATCAATGGAATTTCTGGCAATGTTATATACCGTGCTTCTGGTGGCCATCTGCCTGATGCTGGCCCTGCTGCTCCACCGCGGCAACAAGCCCCGGCGGGGCGGGGGAGACACCGAGGAGCTCAAGCAGTGGCTTGCCCAGCAGCTGGAAGCCCAGGCCAAATCCTTTGAGCAGAAGCAGGCTGCGATGGCGGAGCAGAACTATACCGCCATCCGCAGCGTGAGCGAGACGCTGCAGACGGCTGTGCAGAGCATGAGCACCACCCTGGCCCAGGGCCAGAGCGGCCAGCAGCAGATCTTGACCCAGCGGCTCCAGAGCCTGGAAGCGGCCAACACCCAGAAGCTGGAAGAGCTGCGCAAGACCCTGGCCGACAGCATGACCGCCCTGCAGGCGGAGAACACCCGCAAGCTGGACGAGATCCGCCATACGGTGGACGAGCAGCTGCAGGACGCGCTGCAAAAGCGGGTGACGGAGAGCTTCAAGGCCGTCAACCAGCAGCTCGAGCAGGTGTACAAGGGCCTTGGCGAGATGCAATCGCTGGCGGCGGATGTCGGCGGGCTGAAGCAGGTGCTCTCGGGCGTCAAGACCCGCGGCATCCTGGGCGAGATCCAGCTGGGGGCCATCCTGGAGGAGATTCTGGCCCCGGAGCAGTATGATACCAACGTGGCCACCATCCCGGGCAGCACCCAGCGGGTGGAGTACGCCATCAAGATGCCCGGTGTGGACGGCAGCACCGTCTGGCTCCCCATTGACTCCAAGTTCCCCGGGGATACTTACGCCCACTTACAGGACGCCCAGGCTTCCGGTGATGCTGCTGCCGTGGAGAACGCCCGCCACGCGCTGGAGCTCGTTCTCCGCAGCGAGGCAAAAGACATCCGCGAGAAATACGTGGAGCCGCCCTACACCACGGCATTCGGCATCCTGTTCCTGCCCTTTGAGGGCCTGTATGCCGAGGTGGTCAATGCAGGGCTTTTGGAAGTGTTGCAGCGGGATTATCAGGTCAACGTGGCAGGCCCCAGCACCATGGCGGCGCTGCTCAACAGTCTGCAGATGGGCTTCAAGACCCTTGCCATCCAGAAGCGCTCCGGCGAGGTCTGGCAGCTGCTGGGTGCGGTGAAGACCGAGTTTGATAAGTTCGGGCAGGGGCTTTCCAAGATGCAGCAGCGCCTCCGCCAGACAGACGAAGAGCTGGACAATCTCATTGGCGTGCGCACCCGGGCCATCAGCCGGAAGCTGCGCGGCGTCCAAAGCCTGGATGAAGCCAGCGCAGCCACCCTGCTGGAGCTGGATACCGAGCCGGGCCGCCCGGTGACCGCTCGTTTGCCGGGAGACAATGAGGAGGATGCACGTTGAGGAGAAAGCTCCCCGCGAGCCGCCCGAAAAAGCTGCCTCTTGCGAAAATTTTAACGTTATGTTATACTGAGAAAGGTTCCTAAAAGCAATGGCCAAACGGCCCCTGAATAAAACAAAATCAAAGGAGAAACTTGCCATGAGCGTGAAACATATCAGCAGCGCGATTCTCGGTGTGGGTGTGGATGATACCACTATTGATCTGTTCGAGAGCCAGTACCCGGTCCCCACCGGCGTCAGCTATAACTCTTATGTCATTCTGGATGAGAAGACCACGATCTTGGATACCGTGGATCACCGTGCCACCGACGAGTGGCTGGCAAACCTGACCGAGGCACTGGACGGCCGCAAGCCGGAGTATCTTATTGTCTCCCACATGGAGCCGGACCACGGTGCCAACATTGCAAAGCTGGCGGCCCTTTACCCGGAGATGAAAGTGGTGGGCAACGCCAAGACGTTCCTGTATATGGATCAGTTCTTCGGCCCGGAGGCGGTTGCCAAAGACCGCCGTGTGACCGTAAAGGACGGCGAAAGCCTGAATCTGGGCAGCCACACCCTGACTTTCGTGTTCGCACCCATGGTCCACTGGCCGGAGGTCATGGTGAGCTATGAGTCCAGTGAGAAAGTCCTCTTCTCCGCCGATGGCTTTGGCCGTTTTGGCGCTGTGGCGAAGTTCGACGAGAAGGCCGACTGGGCCAGCGAGGCCCGCCGCTACTACCTGAACATCGTGGGCAAGTACGGCCCGCAGGTGCAGGCTCTGCTGAAAAAGGCTGCCGCGCTGGACATCAAGACCATCTGCCCGCTTCACGGCCCCGTCCTCACCGGCGACCTTGGCAAGTACCTGAACTATTACGATATGTGGTCCAGCTACAAGCCGGAGGAGCCGGAGAAGATTCTGGTCGCCAGTGCCTCCATCCACGGCCACACCCGCTCCGCTGCCCACATCCTGGCTGAGAAGCTCCGCACCAAGGGTGCCAAGGTGGTGGAGATGGATTTGACCCGCACCGATGTCTCCTACGCCGTCACCGAAGCTTTCCGCTGTGGCAAGACCGTTCTGGCCTGCGCCACCTATGACGGCTTCCTCTTCCCGCCGATGGAGGCTCTGCTGACCCACCTCAAGACCAAGAACTTCCAGAATGTCGGCCTGATGGAGAATTTTCTCTAGCTACTTTTCCAGGCAGGAGAAAAAACAAAAGATTCACCAGAATATACAGCCCAAGATGCGCGCTGCATCCGGCGCAGTGCTGTATCTGCTGATCTTAAAGATTACACTGTGGGCGACGGGAACGGCGATGGCCGATTACCAGGGTGGCGCAGATATTTCAGTGTCTGGAATTCTGAAAATCTTCCTTTCAGCGTTGAAAAGTGCTATGAGCTTTTTATCGGTATTTCTTTGGTACCAAAACACAATACGCTGCAGGAAACTGCAGTTGTATTTGCTTTGATTTTTTGTGGTGGGTGCCGCGCTTGCGTGCAGACTGGTTCGGCCCATACGCCGGAAAGATTGGGAAAACACTTTCTATGGCACAGCAGCGCTGCTGGTGCTGCCCATGATGGAGACGCACGGTATTTATGGTGGCAACCTCGCAGGCGTCGTTTTATATTCCCATGTCCGAGGTCTGGCCTTGTTCCTGCCGGTCTGTTTCTGGCTATTGGACAGCAGCCGGGAGGAAAAACAGCCTGTGATGCGTTCCGCAAATGCTGGAATAACGCAGAAAAAGCACTGATCCTGCTTACGGCGGCTGCTGTCGTTTACGGGAGCGTATTCATGTCGGCTATCGATCAGCAGGCGATGTATGAGGACGCAAAGGCAACAAAACAAATCGCGGACCTTGGCCGGTGAGCTGGTGGCAGAGGGCTATTATGATTTGCCGGAAAAACTGCCAGTGATGCTGGTAGGCCGCCCCAGTGCAAGCCCACTGTTCCGGACACATGTTATCTACTGGGATGCAAAACGACTACGCACAGGTGGGCCTTTTCGAAAAAGAAAATGCCGCCACAATGCGCTACTCATGGAATGCGGTGTTTCGTGACCACACACCGATGCAGCTGGAGCTGTGCAGTGATGAGGTATATGACGAACTGATCGGACAGAAGAAATCAAACGAATGCCGACATTCCCTGAGAAAGGCTCCATGCAGGAAATGGACGGCGTATATGTGATCAAAATTTCAGAGGATTATCTGATCGATGAATAACAAATGAGCCTGAGAACATAAAACGGGACAGATGGAGAAAATAACGATGAAAGAAAAAATCGATGTACAGAAACCGGACGACCTTGGGCTGGATATATCGGATCTAAGATATTTTCTGGTGATGCTGCTGTTTTTCGGCGGTAGTGTTTTTTCCTGCTGATCAGCCAGCGGCTGACCAATACATTTGACGGATTGTGGAACAATACATGGTTCTTCGGCGGCTATTGGCAGGTAGTCACGGGCCGATGGCTCTGGCCGGTGATCGATGCGCTGCGGTTTGGCATCCAGACGGAACCTTTCAATTCATTGCTGACGCTTTCCATGTCGGCGCTGGCTGTTACCCGGCTTCGGAAGTTTTTTACAGAGAAGGATTCTGTCGTGACCTATCTGGCGGGTATGGCTGTTCTGGCCAGCACGGTCACTGGAATACAGCTGTCATATCGGTTTCAGTCGCCGGTCGCCCTTCTTTGTGCAGAACATCCATGCAATCAATGATCGACGAGCTGGCAAAACAGGCCGCTGAAAGCCTTGGTCAGGTGTCCCAAGGAAACGCTGGCCTCCTTCTGGCAGGAGTACCTCAGCAAAAACGGCAAGATCCCTGCCCTGATGAAGAACCTGCGCACCGTTGCGCCGGAAGAGCGCCCCGCCATGGGCAAGATCATCAACGAACTCAAGCAGAAGGTGCAGGCAGACTACGATGCCGCCGCTGCCAACAGGTGAAGCAGGCAGAGCTTGCCACCCGCAACGCCGCCGAGACGGTGGACATCACCCTGCCCGCCAAGACCCGCACGGTGGGCGGTCTGCACCCCTGACGCTGGTCACCAACCAGATCATCGACGTGTTCTCCGGCATGGGCTTTTGCCGTGGCTGACGCACCTGAGATCGAGGATGACGACCACAACTTCACCCGCCTGAACGTGCCCAAGGATCACCCCGCCCGTGACATGCAGGATACCTTCTACCTGTCCGACGAGTTCCTGCTCCGCACCCAGACCTCCGGCGGCCAGATCCGCACCATGGACAGCCAGAAGCCGCCCATCAAGGTGCTGATCCCCGGCCGTGTGTTTTCGTTCCGATTCCGATGCCACCCACAGCCCCATGTTCCACCAGATGGAAGGCCTGGTCGTGGATAAGGGCATCACCCTGGGCGACCTGCAGGGCGCGCTGAACACCTTTGTGCAGAAGCTGTTCGGCAAGGACACCCGCACCCGCCTGCGTCCCTCTTACTTCCCCTTCACTGAGCCCAGTGTGGAGGTCGATGTCAGCTGCTTTGAGTGCGGCGGCAAGGGCTGCCCCCTGTGCAAGCACACCGGCTGGATCGAAGTTCTGGGCGGCGGTGTTGTCAACCGCAAGGTGCTGGAGAACTGCAACATTGACCCGGATGAGTATTCCGGCTTCGCCTTCGGCATCGGCATCGAGCGTATCGCCATGCTGAAGTATGGCATCAACAACATCGGCCTGATGTTCGAGAACAACCTGCAGTTCCTCAAGCAGTTCCATGAATAAGAGGGGAGAGAAGAGACAATGAAAGTACCTTTCAGTTGGTTAAAAGAATTCGTTGATATCGACGTTACCGCTCAGGAGCTGGAGGAGAAGCTGTTCTCCTGCGGCTTTGAGGTGGAAGAGCTGATCCCGCTGGATGCAGGCATCAGCAAGGTAGTCGTTGGCAAGATCGTGGAGATGGAAAAGCAGGAGGGCACCCACCTGACCAAGTGTGTGGTGGACTGCGGTGACTACGGCCACGACATCCGCATCAGCACCGGTGCCGCCAATATGAAGCTGGGCGACTGTGTGCCCGCCGCTCTGGATGGCTCCACCCTGCCCGGCGGCATCAAGATCAAGGCCCGCAAGATGCAGGGCGTGGAGTCCAACGGTATGCTCTGCTCCGGCGAGGAGCTGGGCCTGAACGATGACCTGTTCCCGGGCTCTGAGGTCTATGGCCTGCTCATCCTGCCCGAGGATTCCGTTCCCGGCACCGACATCGCACCCGTTGTCGGTCTGGATGACTATATCTTCGATATCTCCATCACCGCAAACCGCCCGGACTGCCAGTCCGTGCTGGGCATTGCCCGCGAGGTCGCTGCCATTCTGGGCAAGCCCCTGCACATGCCCGCCATGGATTACAAGGCTGTCTGCGAGCCGGATGCTCCCATCACCGTCCAGGTGGAGGCCCCTGACCTGTGCCCCCGTTATATGGCGCACTACGTCCGCAACATCCGCATGGGCGAATCTCCCCGCTGGATGAAGCGCCATCTGGCCCTGTGCGGCCTGCGCTCCATCAGCAACGTGGTGGATATCACCAACCACACCCTGCTGGAAATGGGCCAGCCCATGCACGCCTTTGACCTGAACAAGGTCGCCGGCCGCACCATTGATGTGCGCCGTGCCCACGAGGGCGAGAAGATCGTAACCCTCGATGAAAAGGAGTTCACCCTGAACCCCAACAATCTGGTCATCTGCGATGCCGAAAAGCCTGTGGCTTTGGCCGGCATCATGGGCGGTGCCAACTCCGGCATGGATGAGAACACCACCAGCCTGCTGTTCGAGTGCGCCACCTTCGCCCGTGACTGCGTCCGCAAGACCAGCCGTGCCCTGGGCCAGAATAGTGATTCCTCTGCCCGCTATGAAAAGGGTGTGGACCGCAACTCTCCCGAGCTGGGCCTGGCTCGTGCCCTGCACCTGATCCAGGAGCTGGACTGCGGCGATATCACCACCCTCGAGTATGACCTGACCGATGGCCGTCCGCTGGAGCGCAAGCACATCGTGACCACCCCTGCCAAGATCTGCGGCGTGCTGGGCATCACTGTGCCCGAGCAGACCATGATCGATATCCTGCAGCGCCTGGAGTTCACTGTGGATGTGCAGGCTGACGGCAGCTGGGATGTGTCTGCTCCTCTCTACCGTGAGGATGTGGAGAGCTTCCCTGATCTGGCGGAGGAGGTCATCCGTGAGTACGGCTATGACCACATCAACCCCACCTTCCTGAACACTGCCTCTGTTACCAACGGCGGCCTGAACTATGCGCAGAAGCAGCAGCTCAAGACCAAGCGCCTGCTGGCTGCACAGGGCTTCTATGAGGCCTCCACCCTGGCCTTCTACTCCAACGCGGAGCTGGATATGCTGCACATCCCTGCTGAGGATGCCGCCCGCAAGGCTATCCGCATCCTGAACCCCATCAGCGAGAACCTGTCCATCATGCGCACTCTGCTCACGCCGTCCATGCTGAATGTCATCGTGGACAACCTCAAGAAGGGCAATGCCGAGGGCCGCCTGTTCGAGATGGCTCCCGTCTATCTGGCCAAGGAGTTGCCCATCAGCGAGCATCCCCACGAGCGCCAGACCCTCTGCATCGGTGCTTTCGGCCCCGAAGAGGACTTCTTCACGGTCAAGGGTGCACTGGAAGCACTGGCAGCCGGCTTTGACCTGACCTTCACCTATCAGCGTGAGACCACCCCGTGGCTCCACCCCGGCATCAGCGCCGCTGTCTACTGCAACGGCAAGCGTCTGGGCGTGTTCGGTAAGCTCTCCAATGAGATCAACGGCGAGCTGGAGATCGCAAAGGACCAGAAGGACAGCCAGAATATCTATCTGGGTGAGCTGGACTACGAGGCTCTGATGTCCTGCGTGGACGGTGAGCTGCGCTATAAGCCGCTGAGCCCCTACGCTGCCGTCAAGCGTGACCTGGCCCTTGTCTGCGAGGAAAAGGTCACCTGCGGTGAGATCGAGGACACCATCAAGAAGGCAAGCTCCCTCATCACCGAGGTCAAGCTGTTCGATATCTACCGCGGCGCAAACCTGGGCGAGGGCAAGAAGAGCATGGCTTTCTCCCTGACCCTGTCACCCCAGTGAGGAGATCTCCGCTGAGCAGGTCGAGCGCACCGTCACATCCCTTGACGATGCTGGAAACAGTATTTCTCTTCGGAGCAAGGAGACAGGTGGTGCATGGTTGTCGTCAGCTCGTGTCGTGAGATGTTGGGTTAAGTCCCGCAACGAGCGCAACCCTTATGGTCAGTTACTACGCAAGAGGACTCTGGCCAGACTGCCGTTGACAAAACGGAGGAAGGTGGGGATGACGTCAAATCATCATGCCCTTTATGACTTGGGCTACACACGTACTACAATGGCGTTAAACAAAGAGAAGCAAGACCGCGAGGGGGAGCAAAACTCAGAAACAACGTCCCAGTTCGGACTGCAGGCTGCAACTCGCCTGCACGAAGTCGGAATTGCTAGTAATCGTGGATCAGCATGCCACGGTGAATACGTTCCCGAGGGCCCGTCACACCATGAGAGCCGACCCGAAGTCGAAAGTCTAACCGCAAAGACGTAAAACTTGAAAACTGAATAATAACTGCGAAACAAAAGATTATAGTAAGTTCTTTTTAAGAAATATTGCAATTTCAAAAAAGGAAGGGTAACAATAAGGTACGGAGCGCATTTAGGACTTAAGTTGTTAACCGAACGGCATGGGAAGGCCGGTCAGAGAGTGTGAGAACCACGTAGGTGAAAACGACAAGAGCCGAGCGAATTCCAGAGTACGGCCAGACACGTGAAACCTGGTCGGAATACGGGGGACCACCCTCCAACCCAAATACTACCCAGTGACCGATAGCGTATAGTACTGTGAAGGAAAGGTGAAAAGCACCCCGGGAGGGGAGTGAAAAAGAACCTGAAACCCTGTGCCTACAAGCACCTAGAGCGCGTCAAAGCGTGATGTGGTACTTTTTGTAGAACGGTCCGGCGAGCGAATGTATGCAGCAAGGTTAAGGAATTAAGGTGTGGAGCCGAAGCGAAAGCGAGTTTGAAAAGGGCGTTAAGTTGCATATAATGGGCCCGAAACCGGGTGACCTACCCATGGTCAGGTTGAAGTGGAAGTAAAATTCCATGGAGGACCGAACCGACCTCCGTTGAAAAGGCGGCGGATGAACTGTGGGTAGCGGAGAAATTCCAATCGAACCCGGAGATAGCTGGTTCTCCCCGAAATAGTTTTAGGACTAGCCTCAAGTTAGATACCTGGCGGTAAAGCACTGAATAGCCTAGCGGCCGAGAGGTTAGCGAAGCTTATCAAACTCAGAATGCCAGAATATTGATGCCTGGGAGTCAGACAGTGTCAGATAAATGTCATTGTCAAAAGGGAAACAGCCCAGATCTACAGCTAAGGTCCCAAAGTTAGGTTAAGTGGAAAACGATGTGAAGATACGCAGACAACCAGGAGGTTGGCTCAGAAGCAGCCACTCATTCAAAGAGTGCGTAATAGCTCACTGGTCGAGCGTCTCTGCGCGGAGAATTTAACGGGGCTAAACCTGACACCGAAGCTTAGGCAATACAGCAATGTATTGGGTAGGGGAGCGTTGTATACGCGGTGAAACAGTAGCGTAAGCGGCTGTGGAGTGTATAGAAGTGAGAATGCCGGAATGAGTAGCGCGAATGCAGTGAGAATCTGCATGGCCGAAAGCCTCAGGTTTCTGGAGGAAGGTTCGTCCGCTCCAGGTTAGTCGGGAGCTAAGGTGAGGCCTAACGGCGTAGCCGATGCACAGACGGTAGAGATTCCGTCACCACCAAAAGAGTTAAACACAGGGACACATATGAAGTCTCGGAGCCGGGTGTTGGTTCCGGTAGCGATCGAGGGAAATTAGTACCGAAGTCCGGGATGGAAGATGGCGAGAAAAGCTGTGTGTATTTCTGCGGTGCCCGTACCGCAAACCGACACAGGTAGGTAGGAAGAAGATTCTAAGGCCAACGGGAGAAGGGTTGTTAAGGAACTCGGCAAATTGACCCCGTAACTTCGGGAGAAGGGGTGCTGCAGCAATGCAGCCGCAGAGAATCGGCCCAAGCAACTGTTTACCAAAAACACAGGTTTGTGCTAAATCGAAAGATGACGTATACGAGCTGACGCCTGCCCGGTGCTGGAAGGTTAAGAGGAGGTGTGCAAGCATTGAATCGAAGCCCCAGTGAACGGCGGCCGTAACTATAACGGTCCTAAGGTAGCGAAATTCCTTGTCAGGTAAGTTCTGACCCGCATGAAAGGCGTAATGATTTGGGCACTGTCTCAACAGCCCGCCCGGCGAAATTGTAGTACCGGTGAAGATGCCGGTTACCCGCGACAAGACGGAAAGACCCCATGGAGCTTTACTGTAGCCTAATATTGGGTTTCGATGTTGCATGCACAGGATAGATGGGACACTGGGAAACAATCGCTTTGGCGGTTGTGGAGTGGCCGTTGGGATACCATCCTTGCGATATTGGAATTCTAACCTGCGCCTTTGAATCAAGGCGGGGGACATTGTTAGGTGGGCAGTTTGACTGGGGCGGTCGCCTCCTAAAGAGTAACGGAGGCGTTCAAAGGTTCGCTCAGCTTGAACGGAAATCAAGCAAAAGAGTGCAAACGCAGAAGCGAGCCTAACTGCGAGACTGACGGGTCGAGCAGTAACGAAAGTTGGAGTTAGTGATCCGGTGGTATGTGAGTGGAAATGCCATCGCTCAACGGATAAAAGTTACCCTGGGGATAACAGGCTGATCTCCCCCAAGAGTCCACATCGACGGGGAGGTTTGGCACCTCGATGTCGGCTCATCGCATCCTGGGGCTGTATTCGGTCCCAAGGGTTTGGCTGTTCGCCAATTAAAGCGGTACGCGAGCTGGGTTCAGAACGTCGTGAGACAGTTCGGTCCCTATCTGTCGTGGGCGCAGGATATTTGATGGGAGCTGTTCCTAGTACGAGAGGACCGGAGCGGACGTACCTCTGGCGCACCAGTTGTTCTGCCAAGAGCATAGCTGGGCAACTATGTACGGATCGGATAAACGCTGAAAGCATCTAAGCGTGAAGCCGACCCAAAGATAAGATATCCCATTGTTTTAAACAGGTAAGACCCCTTGAAGACTACAAGGTCGATAGGCACGATGTGTAAGTGGAGCGATCCATTCAGCAAGCGTGTACTAATAGGTCGAGGGCTTGACCACAATTCGCTTGAGACTCTTAGAGTCAACGAAAAAATGTGAGCAGTGATTATTCAGTTTTGAAGGCACGTCCTTCTAAGAAATACTGGACAAAGTATAACAAGTATGTTATACTAGGCCAGTCAGATTGGTCGGTGTCGATGACGGTGAGGTTCCACCTGTTCCCATTCCGAACACAGAAGTTAAGCTCACTTGTGCCGAAGATAGTTCGCTGGAAACGGCGGGCCGTGGGCGCAGAGAACAAACTTCGTGCGGCGCGGCTCATTGGCAACACAGTCACGCTGTTTATGGCAGGATCTGTGGTACTGGCAGCTGTGCTGGTAGGGCTTGTGGACCCGATCGTACGCATTGTCTCCACACCGGAGCAGGCCGTGGCGGGCACTCGTACCTACCTGATCATCTGCTTTATCGGCGTTCCATGCATCACGGCGTATAATATCATGGCATCGATCTTCCGCGGGCTGGGCGATTCCAGAAGCCCGATGTACTTTATTGCGGTGGCCTGTGCAAGCAACATTGCGCTGGATTATCTGTTCATGGGCGCGCTGCATCTTGGCCCTGCCGGTGCAGCGCTGGGTACCACTCTTTCTCAGCTGGTCAGCGTGATCATCTCGCTGGTCGTGATCCTGCGCCGTAAGAGCGGCATCCACCTTTCGGGTGCGGACTTCAAACCGGAACGCAGTGCACTTGGCGAGATCCTTTCCATTGGCATGCAGGACGGCTTTATTCAGGTATCTTTTATGATCATCACCATCATTGCCAACCACCGAGGCCTGACCGATGCCGCCGCCGTGGGCATCGTGGAAAAGATCATCAGCTTTTTGTTCCTGGTGCCCAGCTCCATGCTGTCCACTGTATCGGCACTGGGCGCGCAGAACATCGGCGCCGGCAAGCACGACCGTGTGGATGCCATTCTGCGCTACGCCATCGGCATTGGCCTGACCTTTGGACTGATCGTGGCAGTAGCAGTGCAGTTCATTGCACCGTCGATGGTGCGGCCCTTCACCTCGGACGAGGCTGTGGTGCTGGCCGGTGCATCTTACATCCGGGGTTATATTTTTGACTGCCTGTTTGCAGGCGTGCAGTTCAGCTTCAGCGGCTATTTCTGCGCCTATGGCAAGTCCGGGCTGTCCTTCCTGCATAACACGCTGTCCATTCTGCTGGTGCGCGTGCCGGGTGCCTACCTCGCATCCAAGTTCTTCCCGCAGACGCTGCTGCCCATGGGTCTTGCTTCGGCCTGCGGTTCGCTGTTCTCCATTCTGGTGTGCGTGATCGCTTACCACTGGCTCAAGCGGCAGCAGAAAGCGGTGCTGTATGGCTGAGCGGGAACCGTTCCAAATCGGTGAGATGGCATAGATGTACCGCCTGAGTGTGGGTGCGCTGCGCCACTATGAGCTGCTGTCAAGCGTACAGCAGCTTTTTGTTGCACAAAAACCGGCCCTGCGGTACAATAGACCTGTTATTTATTATGCAGGAAAGAAGAGAGAACAGATGCGAGACCACCATATCGACCTGTGTGGCCAGATCGATTTTACCCGTACCGAGGCAATGCCCCTGCTGGCGCGGGATGCACATTTCAGCTTTGCGTGCAATGGCTGCGGCGACTGCTGCCGTGGCAGAGAGGACATTGTACTTTCAGGCTTTGACCTGTGGCGCATTGCAGCCCGGCTGCGCCTGCCGCCGCAGATCGTGGCGCGGGGATATTGCCGGGCCAGCATTGGCACGGTGAGCCATTTGCCGGTGCTGCGTCTGGCCCCGGTGAAGGAGAACCGGAACAACTGTCCCTTCCTTACGGGAGACCACTGCGCCATCCACGATGCCGAACCGCTGGTGTGTGCTCTATACCCGCTGGCGCAGGAGATCAGCAGGGAAGGGGAGGTGAGCTACTTTTTGCAGCCCACCGGCTGCGGAGGGCGTGTCATCGAAGCCAAAGTGGAGGACTATCTGGCCCGCTACGACGTCCCGGCCCGGGAACAGACCGATGTGCGCTGGGCGCAGACCTGCATGACACTGGAAGACACGGTGGAACAGCTGGGTGCGCAGCTCAGCCCGGTGCTGGTGCGCAGGATGCAGGCAAAGCTCTGGCAGGCACTGTATTTTGGCTACGATTATGCCGCACCGTTCTTGCCGCAGCTGGAGAAAAACCTGCACTGGCTGGATGCTGAATTTGCAAAACTGACGGAATATCAGAAAAAACGAAATAATGCATCAAAATAATCGATAGATATATTTGATACAATCGATAATAAAGGCCGTTTTTGGGCAAAAGTGAGTTGTTTTACCGTGAAATGTGTGATATACTTCACGAGTGTAAAGCGAGACTGTACGAGCCTTGCATACAAAACATAGCTTTCCGGTGCGGCACCTGTAGGCCGCACACGCAAAAGATAGAGGAGATCATCAATATGCGTAAAATCACTCGTCGTTCGTTTCTGGCTGCTGCCGCTGCCTGCGGCGCAGCAGCTGCTCTGACTGCCTGCGGCGGTTCTTCTGCATCTTCTGCAGCTGCTTCTTCCGCTGCGCCTGCATCCTCCGCTGCTGCTTCTGCTGCAGCCGATGGCCAGAAGTTCACGATCGGCATCTGCCAGTTGGTGCAGCACGCCGCTCTGGATGCGGCCACCCAGGGCTTTGAGGATGCCTGACGGCTGCCTTTGGCGACAACGTTACCTTCGACTTCCAGAATGCACAGGGCGACTCCGCAACCTGCGCTACCATCGCCAACGGCTTCGTTTCTTCCGGTGTGGATCTGATCATGGCCAATGCTACCCCCGCTCTGCAGGCTGCACAGTCTGCTACCGACAGCATTCCGGTGCTGGGCACCTCTGTTACCGAGTACGGTGTGGCTCTGGGCCTGACCGATTTCGACGGCACCGTCGGCGGCAACATCTCCGGCACCTCTGATTTGGCTCCGCTGGACCAGCAGGCCGATATGATCGTGGAGTGGATGCCCGATGTCAAGAAGGTCGGCCTGCTGTACTGCTCTGCCGAGGCAAACAGCCAGTATCAGGTGGACGAGGTCCAGAAGTACCTGGAGGCCAAGGGCGTCACCGCGACCCAGTACGCTTTCTCCGACTCCAACGACCTGTCTTCCGTGTGCCAGAAAGCCGCTGATGAGAACGATGCTCTGTATGTGCCCCACTGACAACACCGTGGCGGCCAATACCGGCATCGTGGACGGCATCTGCCGCCCGGCTAAGAAGCCTGTGTTCGCCGGTGAGGAGGGCATCTGCGCCGGCTGCGGCGTGGCCACCCTGTCCATCAGCTACTACGATCTGGGCGTCGCCACCGGCAAGATGGCCGTCAAGATCCTGAACGGCGAGGCTGATATCTCCACCATGCCCATCGAGTACACCGATGTGACCAAGAAGTACAACAAGACTATCTGCGACGATCTGGGCCTGACCGCCCCCGACGGCTACGAGGAGATCGAAGGCTAAAATATTTCGGAAAACCAAACAGAAAATCAGCGGAGGAGGGCTGAAAGGGCTCTTCTCCGCTTTCCCGTATAAAACGGGATGAATAAAAAAGTGCAACGTTTAGGAGGAATTATTTTGGAAACACTTGCAAGACTGGCAAACCTGCCGGGCGCTTTACCGGGTGCCTGTGCGCAGGGGCTTATCTGGGGTATCATGGCCATTGGCGTGTACCTGACCTACCGTATTCTGGATGTAGCCGACCTGACCGTGGACGGCTCCTTTGGCACCGGCGGTGCAGTGTGCGTCATGTGCCTGCTGTCCGGCCCGAACGTCTGGGTCTCCCTGCTCATGGCGCTGCTGGCAGGCCTTGCTGTCCGGCTTTGTCACCGGCCTCCTGCACACCTTTATGGGCATTCCGGCCATCCTTGCCGGCATCCTGACCCAGCTTTCGCTGTATTCCATTAACCTCAAAATCATGGGCAAGGCCAATCAGGCCATCAACGTGGACAAGTACAACCTGCTGATCTCCCTGCGCTGGGTCAAGGAGTTCGCTCTCCACAACCCTATCGTTATGATCATCATTGTTACGGCGGTGCTGATCGGCATTCTGTACTGGTTCTTCGGCACTGAGCTTGGCTGTGCCATCCGTGCCACCGGCTCTAACCCCGCCATGTCCCGTGCGCAGGGCATCAACACCAACTTCAATATCGTGCTGGGCCTGGCTGTGTCCAACGGTCTGGTGGCGCTGTCTGGCGCTCTGCTGAGCCAGTATCAGGGCTTTGCAGATGTCGGCATGGGCCGTGGCGCGATCGTCATTGGTCTGGCTGCTGTCATCATTGGCGAGGCTCTGTTCAGCCGCATCTTCCACAACTTTGCACTCAAGATGGTTTCTGTCTCTCTGGGTGCCATCATCTACTACATTGTCATTCAGCTGGTGCTGACTCTGGGTTTCGATGCCAACCTGCTCAAGCTGCTGAGCGCCTCCGTGGTGGCTGTTTTCCTTGCCGTGCCGTACTGGAAGGGCAAGTACTTCTCGAAGCCGGTGAAGAAGGCAAAGGAGGATGCAAAAAATGCTTGAGATCCAGAATGTTTCCAAGACCTTTAACGCTGGCACGGTCAACCAGAAAACTGCCCTGAACGGCCTGAACCTGAAGCTGAACGAGGGCGATTTCGTTACCGTGATCGGCGGCAACGGTGCAGGCAAATCCACCATGCTGAACGCAGTTGCCGGTGTGTGGCCGGTGGACGAGGGCAAGATCATTATTGACGGTGTGGATGTCACCCGCCTGAGCGAGCATCAGCGTGCCGCCTACATCGGCCGCGTGTTTCAGGACCCCATGACCGGCACTGCTGCCACCATGCAGATCGAAGAGAACCTTGCCCTGGCTGCCCGCCGCGGCAAGCCCCGCACCCTGCGCATCGGCATCACCAAGGCAGAGCGCGAGCAGTACCGTGAACTGCTCAAGACGCTGGATCTGGGTCTGAAAATCGCCTGACGGCCCGTGTGGGCCTGCTTTCCGGCGGTCAGCGTCAGGCACTGACCCTGCTGATGGCTACCATGAACAAGCCCAAGCTCCTGCTGCTGGACGAGCACACCGCTGCGCTGGACCCCAAGACCGCGCTCAAGGTGCTGACCCTCTCGGCCAAAATCGTGGAGGAAAACCATCTCACCACCATGATGATCACCCACAACATGAAGGATGCCATTAAGTATGGCAACCGCCTGATCATGATGTACGAAGGCCATATCATCTATGATGTTTCCGGTGAGGAAAAAGAAGAACCTGCACGACCTACTGGCAAAGTTCCAGATCGCCAGGGCGGCGAGTTTGCAAATGACCGCATGATTCTGTCCTGATAAATTACAAGGTTAAAATGCCGCCTGTCCCGGAAAAAACCGGGACGGGCGCTTTTTATCCAATTCAAGAGCAAGGCACAATCATCAATCTTTTTTGTCAATCGGGGAAATAATCGCTGTCAATACGTTTGATATAATAGGTCTTCTCAACGGATACACCAATACTGTATTCGATCATCAAAGTGGTCAGTTTTTGCCCGTCTACAAGAATGATATGCTGTGCATTGGCAAAATCTTTAGCACCTTGAGAAAATTTGGCTGTTGTAATGAATAGCCCTTTCTCAATCTTCGGCGGTCCCATCATAGCTCCAGCAAATTTTTGTAATTCCGGTTTCCCAATCGTAGTGCTGGGATCCCAGCGTTTTGCCTGAATATAAATCAAGTTAAATCCGAGTTTGTCCTCATGAATGATGCCGTCAACACCGCCGTCTCCGCTGTACTTTGTAACAAAACCATCGCCATAATCCATGGCTTTCATTAAATCAACAACCAACTGTTCAAAGAATGCCGGAGACTGCTGCATAACCTCGGAAAGTAAATCATCTGCAAGCTGCTCGTTGATAAGGGAATAAGTGCGCTCCAGAGTTTCCTGCGGAGTATCTGACACAGTTGAAGAAGGTGTTCCGTCCAAAGCAGAAGGAGTTGCTATAGAAGCTCCACTTACAAATGCAGAGAAGGCAGGATACCTGTTCTTGAGAAGATCATTTGTAATTTGAACACCACTTGCTAATAGGTTCAGGCCTTCTTTTGTAATAATATAGATGCCGCGTCGTGGAGAATCAATCAAACCTGCCTTTTTAGATAAGTTTTTGCCCAGTTGACGCGATTATCAAAGGTTGGCTGGCGTTGGCTTGGAAGCCGCTCGGCAAGTTCTTCTGTGGTTAATTGGAGTTTTTGAGAGATGATTTTCTTTACATCTTTTGAAGAATGCGGGGCACCGTCCTGAATTGCAAAGAGAAACAGCGAGTAAAGTTCATTATATTTTGGAATA
>VOFG01003633.1_pt1 | contig 22372 bp, 37 predicted proteins | sample 5384171 | NCBI WGS metagenome assembly VOFG01 (sample SAMN12384726, study PRJNA508395) | human gut metagenome | isolation source: healthy gut F | host: Homo sapiens | reverse complement strand
TATTCTGCCGCCTGTTGGAGTGAGCGGCTGCGTGAAAAGCAAGGCGATCTAGAGCGTATCCGAAAAAGGGGGAATTGCTGCAGAACACGGCTGAACATAGAGATGAAAAAGACGCAAATTCAACTTTCTGACCATTTTACGTATCAAAAGCTGCTGCGCTTCGTGCTGCCGTCGATCGTGATGATGGTCTTCACGTCGATCTACGGCGTAGTAGACGGCCTCTTCGTGTCGAACTTCGCCGGCAAGACGCCCTTCGCGGCCATCAACCTCGTGATGCCGTTTATCATGGTGCTGGGCGGCATCGGCTTCATGATCGGCACGGGCGGCACGGCCCTCGTGTCCAAAGTCCTCGGCGAGGGCGAACCGGAGAAGGCAAAGCGGTACTTTACCATATGGCTTTAAAAGGAGCGATCTATCATCGGCCGGAGTACAAACCAAGCACCCCATCTCAAAAACCAAACCGGCGGCACGAACCACGGCTCGAACGGTCTGCGCGACGAATACGACAACCCGGAAGATCTCTACGAGGATATCCGAACTTACGAAGTAACGGAGGAAGATGTCGTATGATGCCAATTACAGAAGAAGTCCGTGTGCTTTTGACGGCAAATGCAGCTGCGCAGTTACAGCGAGATGATGAGTATCTCGATCCCGCTGATGGATTGCTGCACTGCAAGACCTGTCATGGATTGCGGCAAACGGTCATTCCTGCTCCCGGCGGAACAGGATTTTCTCCGACCACGCTGCCTGTGCCCCTGCCAGAGTGCTGCGGAAAAACAGCGCAAAGCGGCAGAAGAAAAACGGGAGCGTCTGGAACGCATTCAGCGTCGAAAAGCACCTGGGTTACAGGATCGCCGCCTCTACGATTGCACGTTTGCCAACGATAACGGAAAAACGCCAGGGCTGACTGCCAAAGCCAAGCGCTATGTGGAACATTGGGAGGATGCGGCACGGAAAAATATTGGACTGCTCCTGTTTGGCGATGTGGGAACCGGAAAATCCTTTCTCGCCGGGTGTATTGCAAACGCGCTGCTGGAGAAGGACGTTCCGGTTCTGATGACAAATTTCCCGACGATTTTGAATCGTATGACGGGACTGTTCGGCTCTGATCGTGCTGACTTTCTTGCCAATCTGAATGCCTATGATCTTCTGATTCTGGATGATCTTGGTGCAGAGCGAGGAACAGAATATGCATTAGAGCAAGTCTTCGCCGTGATCGACGCCAGATACCGAAGCCGCAAACCGTTGATCGTCACAACAAATCTGACACTGGATGCGCTCAAGCACCCAGACGATCTTGCGCATGCGTTGGTCGGGGCTTACCTGCGTGCGGGATATTGAAATGTCTGGCCGCATCGGACTGGATAAAGGATCCAATATCCGGCTTGTCATGGATTACGCAGGCCGTTTATGTCGGCGATACACAGAAAGATGCGGCTGCGGCAGAAAAAGCCGGGATCCCATTTATTTTCGCGGAATACGGGTTTGGTGATGCACCGAACGCCGCGCTGCGGATCGGCTCAATCGAAGAGCTTCCACAGGCCGTCGCGGCCGCATTTTCCCAAAACTGAAAACAGAAATCGCTGCAGCGAAGCGGATATTATAAAAGCGGACAAAAGCCGTGAGGTCTCCGGAATTTTGAGCCTCACGGCTTTTGTATATAAAACAGCTTTTGCGCAGTCTGCATAGCAACACGCTTCGAGAACTATGCAATCTGCCCAAAATGCTGGAATAGAAATATATGAAGCTGTGAAAACAGACGATATTTTTGCCAAACGGACGAAATTGTCGGCAGTCTCCTGTGAGGGATTTCGGTATGATAATGGCGTATCAAAAGGAAACGAAGGAGGAAACTATGAAAAAAATCGTAAGACGAAGCATCTGCCTGCTTCTGGCGTTTGTGCTCATGATGAGCTGCTGCGCCATTACGGCAGCTGCGGCTTCTCCAGTTACGGGCGTTGCCAGCGACCAGTGGAAGCAGGCGCTGGACAGCACGAAGAGCAAGACCAGCTATTACTCGCCCTACATGGCGGCGAGCAATTCGGAGGAGTACTACTCCAAGATCGGCACCGGCCATTTGCAGGGCATGTGCGTAGACGATGATCTGCGCTATATGTATGTGTCCTATAATGAATGGCATCGGCAAGATCGACATGAAGACCGGTGAGGTCGCGGGCTATCTGACCGGCTTCGACGGCGGGCTGCACATCGGCTGCCTCGCGTACTATGACGGGCACATCTACGGCCTGTTTGAGGCGCAGGCCACGCACAAGTTCTACATCATTCAGGTCGACGAGAGCCAGTTCTGGGGCGTCATGGACACCCGCGAGAAGTGGCTCGACGCCGTTCGCGTCATTCTGCTCTACGAGCCGACCGTCGACGCGCGCGACCTGATGGGCGACACGTGGGACGACGGCGACGGCATCGCGGGCCGCAACGAAGAGGTCGGCCACCGCTATTCCAACGCGGGCATCGACGGCGTGACGTTCGGCACGTATCCCGGCGAGTTCGGCAAGGAGAACGCGGACGTCTATATGTTCGTCTCTACGGCACCTACTGGTTCACAAACGGCGACACCACGCTTTCGAACCGCCTCGATGATGAGCACATCATCCTTCAGGCCTACAACACGAAGGACTTCCTGAACGAGCAGAACCAGAGCCAGTATCTGCTGGAGCTGGCCTACACGGACACCACAACGCCCGACCAGAACGGCGTGTCCAACGCGCGCAGCATCTACTATGCGGATGATTCCATCCTGCATGCGAAAAAAGGCAATGTTTGTATTCGTCGGCAACACCCGGTGGGGCTGCCAGCAGATCGAATACGACCGTACGACGGGCGATATCTGGCTGTCTACCTACGGCGCGTCCGACGGTTCTCCCGTGGCGGGCACGAACTGGCACGTGATCGACGGCTCCAAGACGCCGCAGCATAAGGAGGTCCAGCTCGGCCAGAACGCAGACGCCTCCAAGCTGATCTACGGTGATCTCGGCAAAAAGAGCAACGCACGAAAGGCGGAGATCGTGACGGCGGCCAAGGAGCGCGCCAAGCGCTACGGCGACAACGTCAAAGTGGCAAACAGCACGTGGGATACGTGGAAATATAAGCCGCAGGGCGGCTTCTCGGAAAACGGCTATCCTGTTGCGGATATTCCGTATCTGAAATGTGTCCGCGGCAGCTGCAAGAACGGCCTCGACGGCAAGGGCGATTACATTGGTTATACCAAGGCCAACGGCTATGACACGGACAATATGATCTGCTGTGGCTTGAATCAGTATATGTGCATGGGCCTTGTGTCCCTTGGCAACGGCTACTGGTACTGGGACGGCGCGGGGGATACGCAGGACTGCCTGAAGCTGTTCCATATGGACGGCTTTGATGCAAAGACCGGCGCAGTCGGCAAGGCGAGAAACATCACCGACGCCAATCTCGCGGACTATGTGGCAATGGAGAATGCTGCAGGAACGCTGACCTCGACCGTGGAGGACGCGAAGAGGACGCTCCAGACGCGCGTCACCAAGACCGAGCAGAACTACCCGACCAACGCTGCGGGCTATTCCGACGCATCGTGGACGGCGCTGCAAGAATCGCTGAGCGGCGCGAAGGCTGTCCTCGCGGACAGCAGCGCGACGGCGGAGCAGGCGGACGCCGCGATGGAGACGCTGAAAACCGCGCTCAAGGGCATGCGCAAGACGGCGGCATTTGAGCCGGTGCTCGCGGCGGCGAAGGACGAGATCACACGCATGAGCAGAACGCTCTACGGCGCGTATATCGCAAAGGTCGAGGACGCGATCGCCAATTCCGCATCGTACAGCCAGACGAAGCTGGACGACTGCGTCACCTCGCTCGGAACCGCTCCGCGCGGCGCAGAATCCCACGGTGGCGGCAGAATTTGACAGCTACACCGAGAACGTCCCCACCAACACCAGCATCGATCTGAAAACAAAGGCTGGGAGCTGCTCAAGATCACGGTCCCGACCGGCCAGACCGCGAAGGTCACGGCCGACGGCAAGGTGATCCGCACCCTCACCGCCGGGACTTACAACGTCCCCATTGCGAATGTCGCGTCGATGCGCATCGACGGCACGGCAGACGCCAGCGTCTGCCGCCGTATGAGGATCTGAGAACGATCGCGGGCATCACCGTCGACGGCGAATCGATCTACGGCTTTGACCAGAGCATTCTGGCCTATATCGTCAAGATCCCGACCACGGCCACGAAGCTCCCGAAGGTCGGCGTAAAAAAGCTGGCAGGCCTCGACGTGACCGTCGACATCCAGCAGGCGACGATGGAAAACAAGACGGCAACCATCACCGTGACCCGCAAGGATAACGGCGTCGTCACAGTCTATACGGTCAAGTTCATTGCGGATTCGTCCCAGAATCCCACGACAGAGCCGGCCCCGGATCGCATGATCTATGCCAGCGATCTGAAGCCGCTGTGGGAGACGACCTATCCCAACCATCGCGGTCTGGACGGCAAAAACGAGCGGTTCATGGCCGACAAGGGCTGGGTAAATCCGGGAGACATCAATAATCCAAATCTGACAAAACGGAGAAGCTGGCCGGCGTTGGTCTGGACGGCAAGCAGAGAACGTATGCCAAGGGCTTCACGCTGCATGCGATCACCAACTACGGTGTGCCCACTGAGAGCGAGGAGCATACGTTCAGCAATAACAAGACCAGCCGGACGCAGATGAACGGTACGGCGCTGGAATCTGGCTGGAAGAGCACGTATACCACGCGCTTCCAAAGCACCGGGTATTACTTTACGAATCTTTCCGCTGAAGCGGCGGCGAAGGCTGCGGAAGAATACTATTCCTCTGTATCCTTCGATGTCAGCAAGTACAGTTCGTTCTCCGCGATCGTCGGAAACCTCAAAGAGACGCACCGCAACGCAAACTCGACGCTCCGTGTCTATCTGGACGGCACACTTGCGCCCGAATATACGCACAAGATCGTTGGCGGTACGAGCTTCGAACTGAAGGTAGATCTGAAGGGCGTCAGCCGCATGACGATACAGCTCGATCCGAAAAATGACGGCACTCCGGGCGATGTTGGTGACTGGGCCAACGGCGACATCGTCTGCTTCGGCGATGCAAAGTTCTATCAGCCGGACACCGAGGCCCTGATCGGCGAGCTCACGCCGCTCTGGGCGACCAGCTATCCGAACTATCGCGGCCATGACGGCAAGAACGAGAGCGCTTCATGGTCAATAAGGGCTGGGATTTCCCGGAGAACATCGGCAAAGAAAAGAAGCTGCAGGGCGTCGCAGCCGATGGCAGCAAGGTCGAGTTCACCAACGGCTTCACCATGCACGGCATTACGTCCTATGCCATGAAAAATGGTGAGCCGGAGCTGAAGGCTGACGGTTCGCGCAAGAGCGACGCGGAGATCAAGGCGGAATATGTCAATGCGGATAATTTCGAACGCTATTCCTCCATTTCGTTCAATGTCAAAGGATTTCTCCAGCTTCAGCACGACGCTGAGCATTGCCTTGGGACAGAAGGACAATGAAAATTCGAGTGCAACCGTCCGCTTCTATGCCGACGGCGAGGTCAGGCGGGAAGTGTCCATCAACGGAAAAACCAGGGGCGTGCCTGTGGATCTGGATCTGACCGGCGTGCGCCGCCTGACCATCCAGCTCGACCCAGAAAATGCTGAGGGGGAAGGCGTTTCCACTGACTGGGCCAAAGGCGACATCGTCACCTTCGGCAACGCGAAGTTCACGAAGAGCCCCCACCATCGAGATCGACCCGCAGGACGAGATCGTCTATCTCTGCGAAACATCATCAATCCGAAGCCGGATGCCTGCCTTTCCGTGGATAAAGACCATACTGTCAGTGCGTCCGATCCTGCCAGCGGCGTCCACTTTATGAACAAGGACGACCCCGGAAAAGACAACAGCGACAGCACCTATGGCGCCAGCCTGAGTGAGAAGGTCACCTTCCAGCACTGGCTGCGCATCGAGCCGCTGGTTGCGCAGCAGGTTGGCTGGATCACCGGCGCGTCGGATCCGGAAGGCGCTGCTGAAATTGCCTATCGCAATCAGTTCGTCAACGGTGCGCGCGGCAAGAAGTTCCTCGACTATTCCAGCATTACGCGGAACATCGATGGACGTGGCTACGACCAGTTCAAATGCACCCTCGGCCCGCGCTGGGACAAGCAAGCCTCCGCGACCACGACGTCACGGTCATCTTCTGCGTCGATGGTGTGGAGGTGCTCCGCAAGAACATCCGCAGCAAAACCCTCGGTACCGACATCGATATCGACCTGACCAACGCAAAGACCTTCACCATCCAGCTCGACCCGCTGGGCGACGGCAGCTATACGGCAGACCTCGCCTCCGGCGATATCCTCGTATTCGGTGATGCACGCTTCGTCAAGCTGGCCAACCGCCTGACGCACACGCACACATACGACCAGAACGTATGGGTCGCGGGCGAATACGGGCACTGGAACGCCTGCACCGGCTGCTCTGAGCATCTGAACTACGAACAGCATACGCCGAACGGCGAACCGACGGATACGGATCCGGACCTGCCCAAGTGCGGAAAGATCATGCAGGAGCCGCTTGGCCATGTGCTTGAGCATCGGAACCAAGCCCGCAACCTGCACCGAAAATGGCCGCAAGGGAGTATTTCTACTGCACGCGCTGCGGCCTGTACTATGCTGACGAAGAATGCACGATGCAGATTACCGGGCCGGACGACCCCAGCCTCGTGATTCAGGCCAACGGCCACAGCATGACCCATGTTGGCGCTGTGGAGCCGACGTATGATCACGTGGGCAACATCGAATACTGGTACTGCTCCGCCTGCCGCAAGTATTTTGCGGATGGGCAGGGCGCACAGGAGCTGACCGGCTCGGTCATCCTCCCGAAGAAGGAAGCGCCGAGCAGCATTGTACCCATCCTCCCGCTGCTGGACGGGCAGTTCCCGTTCGTGGACGTGCCGTCAACAGCTGGTATTATGCCAGCGTCCGCGGCGCCTGGGAGAACGGCCTGATTGACGGCGTCACCGCCAATGCGCTCAAGCCCGACACCCCGCTCACCGTGGCGCAGGCCATCAAGCTCGCCGCCGCGCTGCACCAGATGCAGACCTCCGGCTCTGTCACGCTGACGAACGGCCATCCGTGGTACAACACCTATCTGGCCTACGCCATCGCAACAAGGTCGTCGGCGAGGAGTATAAGTCTATACGGCGGCGCAGATGAACGCGCCGGTCACGAGGCGAATTTGTCCACATCCCCTGCGCGGCGCGACGAATTATTACACCGTGCGCAACGAGGTCGCGGACAATGCCATCCCCGATGTGAAGGTCACCGACACCTATGGCGCCGATATCTACACCTTCTATCGCGCGGGCATCCTGACCGGTTCCGACGCAAAGGGTACGTTCCACGCGGGCAATACCATCAAGCGCAGCGAAGTTTCGGCCATCCTCAACCGGATGTACGACGTATCTGCCCGCCAGAGCATCGCCCTCAAATAAGCGTTTTCCCTTGATTGCCCGGACAGCTTCGGCTGTCCGGGCTTTTTCTCCTGATTGACAGCACAGGCGGCACAAAAACGCGAGACCCGATGGAAGGTCCCGCGTTTGCTGCTTACTTCAGCCAGCCGCCGATCTGCGCCATATATTCTTTCGGCCCACAGCCGAGGTACTTGCGGAAGACGGTGTTGAAATACTTGTAATCGCCGATGCCGCACTGCCAAGAGATCTCGTGCAGCGGCAGCTTGCCGTTTTCATCAGATCCAGCGCTTTTTGGATGCGGTAACGGTTGAGATATTCGATAAAGGTCGTTCCGGTCTGCTTTTGAAGCGCTTGTTGAGAAATGCGATGCTGTAATTCAGTGCATTGGCTATGTCCTGCAGCGCAACCTTTTCCTGATAATGCGCCGCCGCATAATCCAGCATGGCCGACACCACAGGGTCGGGTATGCCGCTGCCCGGCAGCTCCAGATCGATGGAGAAGTTTTGAAGCGACTGCTGTGCGCTCTGCTTGGACGCCCACATCCGCCGCCGTTCGCACTGCGTTTTGGCCTCTGCGATCGCCTCGCAGAGTTCATCCTTTTCAGCGGCTTGAGCAGATGGCGGATCGCCCCGTATTTCATGGCATCCTTTGCATAATCAAAGCTCGAGTAGCCGGACAGCACGATCGCGGAGTAAGGGTGTGCTTCGCGGGTTTGCTTCATCATTTCCACACCGTCCATGATGGCCATATTGATATCTACGATCACAATGTCCGGCTCCAGCTCCTCAATGGCCCGCATGCCTTCCTGACCGTTCCGGCCGCTGCCGACGACGGTACAGTCCAGCCCTGTCCATGGAATCGCGCATTCAGGCCCCGGCGGATGGGATCTTCATCCTCTACGATGATGACCTTATACATGTTCGGCCTCCTTTTGCGTTTCTGTCTGCCGTCTGCTCGATATGGACATCCACCGCGAAGCCGACGCCCGGCGTGTTGCGGATCTGAAGTCCGCTGCGGCTTCCGTATTTCAGATACAGCCGCCGCGAGAGATTCCGCAGTCCAATGGAGCGGGCGCTGTTGTCAAACGTCAGCAGCCGCTGCTGTAACGTTTTGCCTCCTCTTCGTCCATGCCGAGTCCGTCGTCGCTGACACGGGATGCAGAGGATCCCATGCTCCACGTGCCCGCTTCAACACGGATGCAGATGTCCATTTTTTTGCGAAAGCCGTATTTGATGCTGTTTTCGATCAGCGGCTGGATCAGCAGCTTCGGCACGACACTGGTCGCATGCTTCCTGACAGATTGATCTCACAATGGAACCGGTCGCCGGAAGCGGGCATCGTTGGAATATTCAGGTATTTATTGATATGCGCCATGTCCTCGGCAAGCCGAACTTCCTGCCGTGACGCATCTACACTGTAGCGCAGGATCTCTGTCAGGCTGACAATCAGCTGTTCGAGGTGTCCGGTCGAAGGAAAGAAAGCTGCGGATGATCTCCAACGTGTTGTACAGAAAGTGCGGATTCATCTGCGCCATCAGCTGCTGCATTTCGATGCGCGCGTTGAGCTGGATCAGCTCCGTGTTACGGCTGTTCAGCTCCGGTGATGATCTCGAGCATTTTGTTGATCTGCTGTCTTCAAACTCATCGTCCGTATGCAGCTCGATCCGATGGGCCGGATCCTGCTGGACGATGCGGATCTGCTGACCAGTGCGCGATGGACTCGGCGTTATGGCCGCCATCGAGGTGTTGATCCAGTCTGCCATCGCAAACCAGACGGCGCCCATCGCGATCAACAGCAAAGCCGATCCAGATGCCGCGGTTCGGCGGATAGTGACCAGCGAATAGACCACGGCCTGAAGCTCCGGCAGCGGGCGGGACGTCACCCAGTAGCGGCTGCCGTTTTCCGGTGCGCCACACGCCGTGCTCCACGCCCCGGTATTTGTTGCTCCCGCCGAGCAGGCCGGGCTTGCTGACGTACATGGCGTTGTCGCGCTCATCGGTGATGATGCCGTCGAAATTGCTCTCCGACAGGTGGAAGTTCCACGCACTGCCCGAGAGGAAAACCGTCACAAAGCCCTCCAGCGTGCCGTCCTGATAAAACGGCTGGACATACATCGTGTCGGAATAGTTGCCGCGCTCATAATAGACCGCGCGATAGGCTTCCGTCTGCGCCGTTTGCCGGACTTTATAGCAGATGGCGTTATTATAGTTGACCAGATAGGAGCTGAGCAGCGATTCGCCGAACGACGTATAGAGAATGTTCGTGTCCTCGTCGGTGATGAGGATCTTGCTCTCGATGCCGCACGCCTCCTGGTACTTCCAGAACTCGGTCTTCATCCGCTCGACCGCAGCGGCGCTCCGCTCCGCAATCACGCCCTGCGTAACGCCCTCGTCCTCGAGATCCTGCAGGAACGAACGGCTCTGCGCGTCGATGGCGGAGAGGCTGTCGGCCAGTTGCTCGAGGTGGAGCCCGGCGTTGCGCTCGTTCGAGGCCAGCGTTACGGCATACTGGCTGACGATGAACAAAATCACGCTGCACAGCACGAGCGTGAGCACGCGCGTCCGCGCCGAGCGCTGTAATTTTCTCTGAAAATGCGTCGCCTGCTTTTTGTATCTGCCGCGCCATATGCCGCCTCCCATCCAGGTCGGAGCTGTTTCCAAGCCAGAAAGCCCAGCTTTTACGATATAAAAATGATAACATACCGGAAAGTTTCCGTCGATGAAGCAGAAAACGCGGAAAAAGTTGTGAGAACTGAAATGTATTAGAAATCGTTAACTGTTTTCTCGGAAAAATGAGAAAATTTTCAGCTGTTTTTATCCAATACGCACAAAAAACGTACGATATTTTTGCTTTTTGCTGTTTATTTTGGGTAGTCTGACGGGAGACTGCGCGCCAAAATAGAGACAGAAACGAAGGCCGCACGGCTCCCCTGAAAACAGAACGGTAAAGGATGACTTTTATGAGTGTAACGATCACGATCAAGGATGCAGTCAAGAAATACGGAGAAACGACGGTCATCCCCGATTTGTCCCTGACGATCAAGGAGGGCGAGCTGTTAACGCTGCTCGGACCATCCGGCTGCGGCAAGACGACGCTGCTGCGCATGATCGCAGGCTTCAACACGATCGAGGGCGGCGATTTCTACTTCAACGACAAGCGCATCAACGACATGGATCCCGGCAAGCGCGGGATCGGTATGGTTTTTTCAGAATTACGCGATTTTCCCGAATATGTCCGTCCGGAAAAACGTCGAGTTCGGCCTGAAGTATAAGAAGATGTCCAAGGAAGAGATGCAGGCTGCAACGGATAAATTCCTGAAGCTTGTCCATGTGGATGAATATGCCGACCGTATGCCGGATCGCCTCTCCGGCGGCCAGCAGCAGCGCGTCGCGCTGGCGCGTGCGCTGGTCATCCAGCCGGACGTCCTGCTGATGGACGAGCCGCTGTCCAATCTGGACGCGAAGCTCCGCGTGGAGATGCGCACCGTCATCAAGGAGATCCAGAAGCAGGTCGGCATCACGACCGTCTACGTCACCCACGATCAGGAGGAGGCCATGGCCATCTCCGACCGCATCGCTGTTCTGAGCGCCGGCACCATCCACCACTGTGGCGAGCCGAAGAACATCTATCAACGTCCGGCCGACCTCTTCGTCGCCACGTTCATCGGCAAGTCCAATCTGCTCTCCGCGAAGCTCGTGGCCGAGGACGGCAAAGGCGTCCTGACCTTCCAAAAACGGCTATTCCGTCGTCATTCCGGACGTCCGCCCGGACGAGATCCGCGACCGCGACGTGACGCTCTCCGTCCGTCCGGAGGAGATGCACGTCTCGCTCTGCCGGGATAAGTCCTCGCAGCCCGGCCTGCACGGTACGATCCGCGACAGCGTCTTCCTCGGCTCCAACACGCACTACTTTGTCGACCTCGAGACGGGCGAGCCCGTCGAGATCATTCAGGAGTCTGAGATCGACTCCATCCTCCCGCCGGGAAGCAAGGTCGTCCTGACGCTCAAGGAGAAGAAGGTCAACCTCTTCGATTCGGAGTCTACGAAGAGCATCATGAGCGGCATCCGCAACAGCGCGGTTCCCGCCAAGGAGGGCTGAGCATGGATCCACGGAAACGTCGCGCTGATTTCTGGAGCATTACCATGGGTGCTGCTGGCCATTCTGGCAATCTTCCTCGTTCTGCCGATCGGCCGGCTGCTGAAGGAGGCTGTCTATACCGACGGACACTTCTCGCTGGATGCCTTCCAGAAATTCTTCAGCAAATCCTATTACTATGCCACCATCGGCAACAGCACCAAGATCGGCCTGAGCGTCATGGTGTGCAGTCTGCTGCTTGGCATCCCGTTTGCATATTTCTATACGTTCTACACGATGGGCGGACGGAAAATTCTCTTCGTGCTCAGCCTGCTCTGCACCATGTCCGCGCCGTACATCGGCGCATATGCCTGGATCCTTTTGATGGGCAACTCGGGCCTCGTCACGCAGTTTTTGAAAACGATTGGACTGAAAGGCATTTCCATTTACGGCTTTGGGGGCATCGTCTTTGTCCAGACGCTGAAATTCTTCCCGCTGGTCGTTATTTACATGAACGGCGCCTTCCGGGACATCGACGCCTCCCTGCTCGAGGCAGCTGAGAGCATGGGCTGCAGAGGCGTCGACCGCTTCCGCAAAGGTCATCATGGGTCTTACCATGCCGACGATCCTGGCTGCGGCGCTGCTCGTGTTCATGCGCTCGTTCGCCGATTTCGGAACTCCGATCCTGATTGGCCGCGGGTACAACACGTTCCCGGTTCTCATCTACAATGAATACTTGGGCGAAAACGGAACGGATTATCATTTTGCTGCAGCCATCAGCGTGATCGCCGTTCTGGTTACGGCGGCGATTTTCCTGATCCAGAAATTTGCCTCCAACCGCTTCAAGTTCACGATCAACGCCCTGCACCCGATCTCCCCGAAAAAGCCGCATGGCGTTGGCGGCGTGCTGATGCATGTTTACTGCTATCTGCTGGTTGCCGTCGCAATGCTCCCGCAGATCTACATTGTGAATATGTCCTTCCGTAATTACAACAACGCCATTCTTCGACCGGGTTATTCTCTGGTCAATTATCAAAAGGCGCTTGAGAAGATGCTGATGCGCTCCATCGGCAACACGGTCGTCATCAGCGTCGTGACATTGGCCATTATCATTGTAATCGCCGTTCTGATCGCCTATCTGGTCGTTCGGCGCAGCAACGTGATCACCAATCTGGTCGATACGCTCTCCATGGTTCCGTACATCATGCCCGGTGCGGTCATCGGCATTGCGCTCGTTGTCACGTTCTCGAAGAAGCCCGTTGTCCTGACCGGCACGCTGCTCATTATGATCATCGCCCTTGCCATCCGCCGTATGCCGTTTACCAGCCGGTCGGCGACAGCGGCCATGATGAAAATACCGATCACGATCGAGGAGGCGGCGCTCAGCCTTGGCTGCCCGCGCCTGTCTGCCTTCCTGAAGATCACGGTTCCGATGATGTCCTCGGGCATCGTCTCCGGTGCGGTTCTGAGCTTTGTCTCGATCATTACGGAGATGTCCTCGGTGTCATCCTCTACAACAACTCCACCATCACCCTGACGATCGGTACCTATGCCGCCGTCTCCAGCGGCATCTATGGCGTCGCCGCCGTCTTTGCCACCATCACCCTCCTTGTGACCGTCCTCTGCCTGATCGTGTACCTCAGGTTCACAAGCTCGAAGACGTGCGCATGTGATCCCATACCACCATCGGCGAGACCGAGCAGCAGGCGCTGCGCGATGTCTGGACAAGTACTATCGGACTGCAAGCTGGGTTCCAGTCCGACTCCGTCGGCACTCTGGCTACCCCATATCCGCCAAAGTGACGAGACTTGCGACGCTGACGTTGTCATCGGCGGCATGTTCGCGGCGGACGGCGATACCTATCACGACATTCTGCAGCCATATACCGCTGCTTGTGACGCCGAGCAGCTCTATCATGATCCGGCTGGCTACTACACCTTCTGCGATGTGCGGCTGATGTGCCTCGTTGTCAACCCCGAGCTCCGCGACGAGCTGGGCATCGAGATCAACGGCTACGAAGACCTGCTGAATCCGGAACTGAAGGGCAAGATCATCGTTGCCGCTCCGGACGCTTCCTCCTCCGGCTGGCGTCAGCTTCAGACCATCCCTTGCCACCATGGGCGACGAGTTCGACGATGACAAGGGCTGGAACTACATCGAGCAGCTGCTCCCCTCCTGCTTCTCCACCACTTCCTCCAAGGACGTCTACAACCTCGTCATCAACGGCGAATATGTTGTTGGCCTGTCCTACGAGTCCGGTGTTGTCGCCCAGATCAAGGACGGCGCGCAGGTTGATTGCGTCTACATGGAAGAGGGCAACACGGCTATGGCTGGCGGCGCTGCCATCACCAAGAACGCTCGAACCTGGTCGCTGCGCAGGCGATGATGGACATCCTGTCCAGTGCTGAGTTCCAGAGTGCCCGTGCCGAAGTCGCTTCCGGCCGTGGCTCCAACGGCAACTGCGACCTGAACGGTCTGCCTGAGGAAAGCAGCATGACGGTCAAGCCGCTCGACTTTGACTACCTGACTGCCAACAAAGGAAGCCCTGATCGGCCGTTGGAACGACCTCGTTGCCAGCGTCAACTGATCGCGGCCTGAACGCTTTTGAACTGACCCACAAAACGCGCGGGAGGGCCGGAAACAGCCTCTCCCGCCTTTTGTCACGGCGTCGCCGCGCAGCCTGATTTTGCAGACGCCCGTTTGGGGCGGCGGTCAGGCTATGGGGCGATACCTTGAAACAAACCCACACGAAATTTGACTGGATTTAACAGGAGGCAGAATATGAAACAGGCAATTATGATCGGGGCGGGCAACATTGGCCGCGGATTTATCGGCGCGATCCTGTCGCGCAGCGGTTACCATGTCACGTTTGCTGACGTCAATATGACCCTCATTGACGCCATCAACGCCGAGGGAAGCTATACCGTCCATATTCAGGACCGGAACCCCGCCGCGTTCACCATTACAGATATCGACGGCATCAGCTCCGCCGGCCCCGAGCTGGCCGAGGCGCTGAAAACCGCCGAGCTGGTCACGACCGCCGTCGGCCTGCGCATCCTGCCCATCGTGGCGAAGCCCATCGCCGCCGGTCTTGCTGCGCGAAAGAATGCGGGCAATACCGCGCCGCTGAACATCGTTGCGTGTGAAAACGCCGTCCGTGCCACGAGCCAGCTGAAACGTGCCGACAACAGAATATTCCGAAGCGAACCATAAAACGTAGTGAAGGAGCGTTGCGGCCAAGAATGGCCGTAACGTTCCTTTTGGTGCTCTTAAGAGGAAATATGGGGGTGGGATCACAATCCCAAACAACTGAATAAGCAGCAACGCGGACACACCGCAGGTTTGGAAAGGCGCACGGTGCGCGCGCGACGACCAGCGAGCTTCCGGCGAGCGAGAAACGCACCGCAGGCTGCATCATGCCGCCCAATTGTTTGGACACACAATGTCCGGCCTGCGCCTGAGAACGCGTGGGGCAATGAAAAGAAACGGAGTGGTTGGCTTGCGTCATGCTTGCACAAGCTGAAAGATACGCAATGTCCGGCCTTGACAGGCTGCCGTGGCTGGGGTTGCAAGAAGTAGAGACCCCTTCCACGAGCTGTGAGAGCTGCCAAGCTCTGCCCGCGCTGTTCCCCATCGCCGGGGCGCGAGCTGCAAATACGGCGTAAGAAAACCATAGCGACTATAGTAGCGACTACAAAAGTCAAAAAATCAAATTTCGAAACCGGCATAGCGACTAATGTAGCGACTACGGAATCTGAGATGCAGAAAATCTTGGTTTTCATGTGTTGTACGAAACGAAAATTGATTTTTTCGTAAACTGGACGGTACAAGAATGAGACTACGTTTTAGGGCTTTTCTTGCTGCGCAAGAAAAGCGCAAGCATCGCGTTTTGGTAAAACGCAGCTTGCAGGGAGAACCCTGACCCCAATGCCGCCTCCGGGCGGAAAGTTGACGGTTGAACTACGAATCGTTCATCGGCGCAGCCGCTTGCTCCGCGGCGTGGGGCGCATCGTGCCGCCGTGTGCGGTTTTGCAGGCTGCCCGCGCATCCGTGCAGGTCTGTACCACGCAAACGCCACGTCCACCCACCGTGGCGGCGTGAAGAAAACAGAACAATAAATTTTACTTGGGTGATTCTTTTCGGCCATTCAAAAAACCAATTTCGATTCCCTGAATGGGAGAAAGGAAGCCAAATGAACCAGAAACAGTATCACTCGCTGGAAGAATTCCCCTGATGATGAACATAGCGGATGTTGCCACTGTCCTCGGCATCTCCAGAGCCGGAGCGTACAAACTCGCCCACAGTGCAGATTTCCCGGCGTTTCAGATCGGCAAACGAATTGTCGTTTCGCGCGAGAAATTTCTCGAATGGCTGGACCGGCAGGGTGAGGAACAAAAATGCGCCTGATGGAAAATCGGACTTGCTATTCGGCTGTGTTTGTGGTAATCGTGTGTGCCGACAAAAATCGAAGGAGGTAAACACGATGCCGAAACGACGAGCCAACGGTGAGGGGAATATTCGCAAGCGCAAAGATGGTCGGTGGGAAGGCCGGTACACCGCTGGATACGATGCAAACGGGAAGATGATCACGAAAAATGTGCTTGGCAGAACACAGGCAGAGGTCAAGGACAAGCTGCGTAACCGCCATCGAGGACAGCAAGAAGCTCGATCCAGTAAAGGCTGGAAGTTATACGCTCGAACAGTGGCTGAAACTGTGGTACTCCGTTTACGTCGAACCACAGGTACGATATTCGACCAAAGAGTTTTACCACAATGGCATCGACCATCACATCATTCCGAAACTCGGAAATGTGAAGCTGGAAAAGCTGACGATGCTGCAAATCCAACAGTTTTACAACGAGCTGCTCAAAAACGGGCGCGTGCAGAAGAAAAACCAGCCGGAGCTGAAAGAACACAGTCTGAGTCCCTCGCATGGTACAGTGTGTACACGTGGTGTTGAATAAGGCGCTGGAACATGCGGTGGAGGAAAAATTGATCCTTGCGAATCCAGCGAAGAAATGCAAGATTCCGAAAAATACTCGCAAGGAAATGAACATCCTGCCGGAAGCGTTGATCGGACCATATTTGAGTGCGGCGAAAGAGCATGGGATTCTCGCGCCGATGTATCTGGAGCTGACCACGGGCCTGCGGCGCGGGGAACTGCTGGCCTTGCGGTGGGAAGACTTGGACGTTCAGAGCCGCACGTTGTCCATCAACAAAAGTGTCGCACGACAGAACGGAAACCGGTCATCAGCACACCGAAAACGCCAAATTCCATCCGAACAGTGTTGCTCCCAGAGGATACAGTAAAGCTTCTCGTGGAAGAGCATGAGAGGCATCCTGCAAATCCGTATTTGTTCCCGTCTCCGCGCACAGGCGAGACATGGGATCCGGACGGATTTCGCAGGCTGCACGACAGGATCATCAAGGAGATTGGAGCAGAACACGTTCGTTTTCATGACATGCGGCACACGTTCGCGACGTTGTCACTGAAAAGCGGCGTGGATGTGCGGACACTATCGGAAACGCTGGGACATTTCAGCGCGGCGTTTACACTCAGCACCTACGTCCACTCAACGCCGGGGATGAAGCAAAGTGCAGCGGACGCGATTGGAAACACCATCCGCAACGCGATCTGACCCCAAAACCAAAGCGGCGGCTGCAAGTTGCAGCCGCCGCTCAAAACGTTCAAAATATTCGTGAAAACAAAGAAACTCGTGCTGTTTTGTCAAATCAATCTCAATAAATCCACCGAGTTTTCGCGCCCGTTTGGGTCAAATCTGGGTCAGGTCGCATGACTGCAAAAATGCGGTCGATTATTCCCCAAAGATCCCGGACGAGAGCAGGCTCTGCGAGAATCTCCTCGGCTGTGAGGAAAAATGCGCCGCGGAGGCTGATAATCCGCAAGCAGCTCGGCGTTTTCCTGCATAAAATCGACGTTTTGGAAGGCTAGATAGACCGTCGCGGGGCTGACCTCCTGCGGATCATCCGCGGGGTCCTGCGCGGGTGTGTCCGGGTGGGCCTGCGGGTGATCTGCGGGAGCGCTTGCAGAGGACTGGTGGGCAACGCGGTAGGCGATGAGGTTCTCAGCCTTCTCGATAAAGAGCGAATCGTCGTAGACCTCGCTGCCGGTGGTAAAGCGCAGGACAGGATAGCCGTCCTGACTTTCGAGCAAGGGAGACCTTTTGAGTCCGAAATGCGACGCACAGAAGATCAGCGGGATATAGAGCAGGCCGTTCCGGAAGAGGGCAGTCTGCGTGGAGGTATTCTGATTTTCGTCGCTGGTCTCGCCGGTGGCGAGGTCGAAGACCAGACGGCTGTCCTTCGTGAACAGGACAAAGGTTTGCGCCGTGGCGTTATAGGCCGAGACAACGCCGCCGGGCCGCGCGTCGAATGCGGTATAGGGCACATAGACCACGCCGCCGGACGTATAGGGTAGGACGTGAGCGTGGCGGGAATTGTGTCGTTGACAGCGACGAAGAACAGATCCCCCTCGGCCCCAGCCATTGGCGCCAGCGCGCGAGCAGCAGCGCAAGCGCAAAGCAGCACACAAAGGAGCTTCCGATATTTCATGCGCGCGCCTCCCTTCCGAATGATCTTTTTCATAGTATACCACGAAAATCCGGCTTTCGCAATGGAATTCCCTTGCGGCGCGGCCAGCGGCGTGATATACTACAACAAACCAGGCGTCAGTTGACGCAAGAGGAGGCGTTGGTTATGACCCGGATCGTGAAGGAAAATTATTATCTGGACATTGCCGAGACCGTGCTCGAACGGTCGACCTGTCTGCGGCGGCAGTACGGCGCGATCATCGTGCGCAACGACGAGATCGTGGCCAGCGGCTACAACGGCGCGCGCGCGGACGCAAAAACTGCTGCGATCTGGGCTATTGCGTGCGTGAGCAGATGCAGATCCCGCGCGGCGAGCGGTATGAGCTGTGCCGGAGCGTCCATGCCGAGGCGAACGCGATCATCTCCGCCTCGCGCAACGAGTGCATCGGCGGCGACCTCCATCTGGCGGGCCACGATGCGCGCACGGGCGAAATTCTGCACGACGCGACGTCCTGTTCCATGTGCCGCCGCATGATCATCAACGCGGGCATCCGCCGCGTGGTCATCCGGAACACGCGGGAAGAATTTACGGTCGTGCCGGTACAGAACTGGATCAATGAGGACGATACCATCTGAACTGTGCCTGCACACAAACCGATATGGGAGGAAACAGCCTTGTTTTATGTATGTCTGACGATTTTTGCGGCGGCGATCGTGGCCGTTGACCAGTGGACGAAGGCGCTGGCCGCCGCGCAGCTCACGGACTGCGTGGATGTGATCATCCCCGGCTGGCTGGAGCTGCGCTATCTGCTGAACGACGGCATGGCGCTGAGTATGTTCCGCGGCGGGCGCTGGGTGTTCGTGGCGCTGACAGCCGTATTTTTTGCCTTCGTGGTCTGGATCATCGCGAAGAAGCACCTCACGAAAAAGCCGGAGCTCTGGTGCCTCGCGGCGATCACCGGCGGGGCCATCGGCCAACTGATCGACCGCATCCGCACCGGCGCGGTTGTGGACATGATCTCGATCCCGTGGTTCTCAACGTTCAACGTCGCCGACCTGTTCATCACGTTCGGCGCGATCATCCTCGTGCTCTATATTTTCATCAAGGACAAGGGAATTCCTGTCCGACGGGCCGAAAAAGGACAAGACCGATGACGCTGACGCTGAACACTGACGGACTCCGGCTCGACGCGGCGCTGGCCGCGCTGCTCCCGGAGCTGAGCCGCAGCGCCGTGCAGCGGCTGCTGGAGGACGGGGCCGTCACGCTGGACGGGAGGCCGGTCAAGAAAAATGCGAAGCTCCCGGCCGGGACGGTCCTGAACGTGGAGATCCCGGAGGCGAAGCCCACGGAAAATCCTGCGCAGGACATCCCGCTGGATGTGGTCTACGAGGACGACGACGTCATCGTCGTCAACAAGCCGAAGGGCCTTGTCGTCCATCCGGCGCCCGGCCATCCGGACGGGACGCTCGTCAACGCGCTGATCCACCACTGCGGCGAGTCGCTCTCCGGTGTCGGCGGTGAGAAGCGGCCCGGCATCGTCCACCGCATCGACAAGGACACATCCGGCTTGCTCATCGCCGCGAAAAACGACTTTGCGCACGCGCATCTTGCTGCGCAGCTCAAAGGATCACACGCTGGCGCGGACGTATGCCTGCATCGTCTGCGGCAATCTGCGTGAGGACAGCGGCACGATCGACGCGCCCATCGGCCGCGACCCGGTGAACCGGAAAAAGATGGCCGTCACCGAGAAGAACAGCCGCAGCGCCGTCACACACTGGGAGGTCATCGCCCGCTATCCGGGCTATACGCATGTGCGCTGCAAGCTGGAAACGGGCCGCACACACCAGATCCGCGTCCATCTGGCATGGCGGAGCCATCCGATCCTCGGGGACACGGTCTACGGTCACAAGAAACCTGAGCTGGGACAAAGCAGCCAATGTCTTCACGCGCGGGGAGCTGACGTTTGTGCATCCGCGCACTGGCGAACGCATGACCGTCCGCTGCGACCTGCCGGATTATTTTACCGCGCTGCTCGAAAAGCTCGGCAAACGATAAATATTATGCCCAGGGCCGGTGATCTCACCGGCCCGCTTTTTTTGACGCGGTGCAAAATCGCGAGAGCGGGCGGACAGGGTCGTCCGCCCCTACGAAGTCAACCGCGCTCCGGCAATGCACGCAGGGCTTGCAAAGCGGGGGCGCGTCCTGTATGATGGAGAAAACGGCGGAAGGCGGAACACGCAATGCGGCAGCCCGGAAACAAACTCAACACGATCTATATTTCAGAGCGCGTACAGGGAGCGTCTGCGCCCGCGCGATACGCGGCGCTGACGGTGCTGGTGGCGCCGATGGGATATGGGAAGACGACGGCGGTGGAATGGTATCTGCAGTCGCGGGAGCGAGACGCGGCGGCGATCTGTGTGCGCGCAAACGCCTATTCCGACAGCGTACCGCTGTTCTGGGACGGGCTTTGCCGCGCGCTGGAACGGGCGGGGCTTCGCGGAGCTGGCCGATTCCCCTGCCCGGAGGACGCGGCGGGCAGGGGCCTGTTTCTGAGCTGGCGTGCCGGACGCTGGCGGGGGAGCGGAGTGTGCTCTTCCTCGACGATTTTCACCTGCTGCGTGACCGGCGGGCGGCGGAGCTGCTTGCGAATTTGCGCTGCGCGCCGCCGAATGTCCATGTGATCGCCGCAAGCCGCGACCGGTTTTTACCTGGGGAAGAGGTCTTTCGGCTCGGCGGGCGGCTCTTACAGCTCGGCAAGGACGATCTGCGGCTGAACCGGACGGAGCTGAATATCTACGCGCGGCGCTGCGGCCTGGATCTGACGGAGGCGCAGGACGGAGCGGCTCGAGCAGACATGCGAGGGCTGGTTTTCGGCGGTATACCTTAATCTGCGCGCGCTCCACGAACAGGCGCGCTGCTGACCGAGGGGACGGATATCTACGAGATGTTCACGGCGGCGCTGCTTGCGCCGCTGGAGGAGGACAAACGGCTGCTGCTGGCGGTGATGAGTCAGGCGGACGAATTCACGGCGGAGATGGCGCGGGCCGTGACGGGGCTGGACGGCGCGGGCGCTGCTGCGTGAGCTGACGGGTCAAAACGCTTCATCACCCATCTGCCGGACGGGCGGACATATCGCTTCCACCACATGCTGAAAAAGCTGCGCCGGGGCAATGTTCGCCGAACTTACGGAGCGGGAGGCCTATCTCGACCGCTTCGGCGACTGGTTTTTCACGCATGGCGATCCGCTGCGCGCGCTGCGGTTCCACGCCAGGAGCGGAAACGCAGCGGGCTGGCTGCGAACAGTCGCGGAGGATGCGGGCGTACAGCTCGCATCGGCGGACCCGGCGGAGGTCTTCGCGTGTCTGGATCGCTGGCCGCGCGAGGCGCTCCGTGCCGACCCGACGGCGCTGCTCGTGCTGATGCGGCGGGCGTTTTCATGGCGGGAGATCCCGCGGATGCTGCGCTGCGCGATCTGCTGCTCGAAGCGGCAGACGGCCCGGCCTGAGCGAGCGCACGCGGCGATCTGCGCGGCGAGTGCGACCTGATCATGAGCTTCCTCTGCTATAACGACATTGCAAAATGAGCGCGCTGCACCGCAGCGCCTGCCGCCAGATGTCGCGGCCTGCCGTCTCGATCCGGCGCTATGGGTCGTTCACGTTCGGGTCTCCGTCGGTGCTGATGATGTTCCATCGGACGCCGGGCCAGATGGCCGAAGAGGTGGCGGTGATGCACGAGTCGATGCCCTACTACTATCAGGTCACGCGGGAGCACGGCGCGGGCGCAGAGCAGATCATGGAGGCCGAGGCGGCCTATTTACAGGGGCGGTTCGCTGAGGCGCAGACGGCGCTGGAGCGGGCGCGTTACCGCGCGGAGGAGCGCGGGCAGGCGTATATCCTGCAATGCTGCGCGATGCTGGCGCTGCGGCTGCATCTGGCTGCGGCGGGCGGCGCGGAGCCGCCGGACGCCGCCGAAGCACGGGCAGCGCTGCTGCCCCGGCGGGACGCGACGCTGCTGCTGACCTTTGACGCGGCGCGGGCTTACTATGCGGCGCGCTGTGCGGCGCGGAGGAGCAGATCCCGCCAAGTTTCGCGCAGCACACGCTCGCGGATGCGCGGATGCTGGACGTGGCGAAGCCGATGCTGGGCATGGTGGAAACGCAGGTGTGGCTGGCGCAGGGCGCGTGGCGGCGGGCGGTGGCACAGGCAGAGTGCACTGCTTGCGCCGTGCCAAACGCTGCACTACGCACTGGTGCGGCTGCACCTGCTGATCCAG
>VOFG01003998.1_pt1 | contig 22382 bp, 33 predicted proteins | sample 5384171 | NCBI WGS metagenome assembly VOFG01 (sample SAMN12384726, study PRJNA508395) | human gut metagenome | isolation source: healthy gut F | host: Homo sapiens | reverse complement strand
CCTTTCTTAATCTGGCTTGCATAGCGTTCCGGTACTGAAAATTCTACTTTCAGCGGAGTAATCTTTGTCAGTTTGGCAACGATAGTTGTCGGCGAAGCGTATGAACCGACACTGATTTGCCGAAGTCCGATGATTCCGTCAAATGGAGCACGGAGAACCGGTTAGGGGCAATGTTCGCTTTTACTATTTCTATATCAGCATTTAGAGTTGCCAGGTCAGTCTTTACTTGTTCATAAGGACTTCTTTACTGACTGCATCTCGTTTAAGCAGAGCATCTTGTCCGGAATACACGGTCCTCAGCTAACTTTAGTTGTGAAACCAACCGTTGAAGTTGTGCTTGTAGCTGGCGGTCGTTGACTTTGGCAAGAAGTTGTCCTTTTTTACGGGGTTCCTTCTTCGAAGTTGATCTCTATTACTTTCCCGGAAGTCTCAAAAGACAAATCAACTTCTTCATCCGGCAGAAGTACGCCGGTAGTAGTGTATTCGTCTGTTAACAGTTGAGGCTTTATTACTTTGGCGTTGACGTTCAGAATCTTTTTTCCATTCTTTTGGGTATTTTTTACCTTGTCAGCAGCAGCCAGTTCGTCGTTAGTTTTGGTAACTGTGAGTAAATTCCCCACCGATAATTCCGGCACCGATAAGAATAATGATGCCCCATTTAGTTTTTTATTCATGGTTTAGTATAGTATATAGCATGTTATATAATATCTTCTGATGATTAGACGACACTTGAAAGAAAAGGTTTAATGCTGGATAAAGTAAAAAGAAAGTTAATGTTGTGTCTGGCTTTAATAACAGACAAAAGGAGAATTTCGACTTTTCATCTAATTTACTTATTTAAATTAGTGAGATTTTGCTTGAAGTTTAAATTAAAATCAAAGTTGTGTTTGTTGTTTGAATTTTGGAATCAGAATGTTCGATTGTTGTCGTTTTTTAATAGAAATTAGATTTATTTTTTATGTGTAATTTCTTGCTGATTAGTTAAGAGATTAGTATGCCGCCCGATACTTTCCCTCCTCCTTATCCTCCAGCATATTCAGATAAGAAGTATAACGAGACTCACTGATAAGATGCTTTTCCACTGCCTCACGTACCGCACATCCCGGCTCATGCCGATGTGTACAGTTACCATATTTGCAATCAGCGGAAACCTTGAATATTTCAGGGAAATAATGCCCGATTTCTTCTTCCTCCATATCGAACGTTCCGAATCCTTTGATTCCCGGAGTATCGATAATATATCCATCCCCGTCTACAGAGAACATTTCAGAGAAGGTAGTCGTATGCATACCTTTGTTGTGATAGGTCGATATCTCACCGGTTTTTACTTTGGTTCCCGGTAAAATGGCGTTGATGAGCGTCGATTTTCCAACTCCCGAATGACCGGAGAAAAGTGTGATCTTGCCTTCCAGGTCTTTTTGATGGCATCCACTCCGGTTCCTTCCTTGGCAGAAACCTTGAAACAAGGATAACCGATATGCGTATACAGATTAATAAGAGCGTCCAGATAACGGAGCTCATCCTCGTTATAAGCATCTACCTTATTAAATACCAGTTTGACAGGTACACGATATGCTTCGGCAGAAGCGAGAAAAACGGTCGATAAAAATGGTGGATGTTTCGGGATAGTTGACAGTAACCACTAACATACATTGATCGAGGTTAGCGGCAAGAATGTGAGATTGTTTGGAAAGATTGGAAGAACGGCGGATGATGTAGTTCTTTCTGTCTTCTATTTCATTGATAAAGGCAGTACCTTCCTGATTGAGTATAATCTGAACGCGGTCGCCCACGGCTACCGGATTTGTGCTGCGAATACCTTTTAACCGGAAATTACCTTTGATTTTACATTCAATAAATTGTCCGTCGTCGGTCTTCACCTGATACCAACTGCCCGTGTTCTTGATTACTAATCCCTTCATTTATTTAATGGATAATGGATAATGGAGAATGGATAATGGAGAATGGGCAATGGGACTGCATAGTAATTATCCATTGTCCATTCTCCATTTTCCATTAAACCGTCATGATTTCTTTATCCTTGTCAGCAAGCATATCTTCAATCTGTTTGATATACTTATCATGGATTTTTTGTAACTTGGCTTCCGCATTCTTCTGCTCGTCTTCTGCCAGTCCGTCTTTTACTGCTTTTTCAGTGCGTCGATGCCATCGCGACGAGCGTTGCGTACACTTACTTTGGCAGTTTCGCCTTCCGCTTTACACTGTTTAGCGAGCTTGTCTACGACGTTCTTCCGTCAGAGGAGGAATACCAATACGGATTACTTCACCATTATTTTCGGGCATAATGCCAAGGTCAGAGTCGATAATGGCTTTTTCGATGGCACGGAACATACTTTTGTCCCACGGTTTGATGGTGATACTGCGAGCATCCGGAGTGGATAAAGCAGCTACATTGCTGATAGGAACCATACTTCCGTAAGAGTCTACGCGGATACCATCCAACAGTCGGGTACTCGCTTTTCCAGCGCGGATATGTGCCAATGCTTCTTCGAGATACATTACAGCCATATCCATTTTTCTTGTGCATTGTCAAGGCAAGTCTTTACGTCTACCATATTTTTTTGATAATTAAAGTTGCTATTTGGTTGATTGATTAGCAAAAAGTATACTATTTTTTGCTTATCTGCAACAGCACACTCATCTTTTTATAAGCGACTTGCCGATGATAATCAATGTAACGGCAGTGATAATCATTAAAATACCGACCATTAATCGGGGGAGTCAGTTTTTCGTGAAACAGGAGGACCCCGAAAAATAACGCTGTCACAGGCTCCAGAGCACCGAGTATAGCAGTAGGAGTGGAGCCTATAGATTGAATGGCTAATGCGGTGCAAATCAATGACACGGCAGTGGGGAGAATGGCCAAGGCCAGAACATCTGCCCACAATAAGGGAGAGGGTATGATTTGCAATTCCGTGCAGAAATTCAAGCGGACTATGTAAACCGATAATCCGAATAATATAGCATAAAAAGTCAGTTTGGTAGTCGGTAATGTTTTTAATGAAGACCGGTTGACTCCTACGATATAAAATGGCATAGGAGAGAGACGACAGTAAAACAAAGATAATTCCTACGGTGGAGAGTGGTTTGTTGCCATCTCCCTGATAGAGCAGGGCAATGCCCGAAAGTGCCAACAGGATCGAAAAAACGGTGATTGCGGAAATCTTCTCTTTGAAAAAGGCGCCCATGATCACAGCTACCATCACCGGATAAACGAACAGAATGGTAGAAGCAATACCGGCATCCATATAGTTGTAACTCATGAATAGAAGCAGAGATGAAAAACGAAAACAGCAATCCCATGATTACCAAGGGGAGAATGTATGCCTTGCGAAGAGTAAAAAGACTGCCCTTGCAGCTTCATCAAGACACCCAATACAATTACGGCAAATGCGTAACGGTAGAATAAAACAGTATCGACACTCATGCCGGCAGCATAGAGCGGGAGTGTGAAGAGAGGATTCATACCGTAGCTTGCAGCGGCAATGGCTCCATAAATAAAACCTTTGGTCTTGTTATTCATTATTTTAGCCTCTTAAAAATGGCGTGCAAAAGTACGTAGTTTGCCGATGATAAACAATAGTTTAGGGCGTTGATAGTATAATTTAATTTTTCGTATGCGACGGATTACTTGGAGAATAGCATGAGATTACTCTTCTGCTAGCCGTAAACTAACATTGTTTATGCTTGAATTTATTCGTCTGACAATTTGTTTTCTTTTCGTCTGACAAAGCTGTTAGACGAAAGATTAATAGTTGTCAGACGAAAGTTCAACAACTGTCAGACGAATAGTTTTATGCAATGCGAGACTTAGATTTTAGCACTATAGCCATTAAGAAATAGTATTGAAAATTTTGTAAATCTTAGTCTTTTATTATCTTTTGCATCAATGACATGCCTTGCATCTTAATACATTAGATAAATACAGAATATAAAATATGAAAGAAAATAAACTGGATTACATCCCCGAACCGATGGACCTTTCATTGGTTGACCTTCCCGAATCTTTAATCCAATTATCAGAGCGCATCGCTGAAAATGTACATGAAGTGTGGGCAAAAGCCCGTATAGATGAAGGCTGGACATATGGCGAAAAACGCGATGATATCCATAAAAAGCATCCTTGTCTGGTACCTTATGATGAGTTGCCGGAAGAAGAAAAAGAGTACGACCGGAATACGGCTATGAATACGATCAAGATGGTGAAGAAATTAGGTTTCAGAATAGAAAAGGAGGATTAAGTTATGAATGCTCGTTGGTTTGACCGGATTATTTATGGCGGGGCTTGAAACAGATACGTTTCCCTGATTATTATAGTCGTTTCGCTGATTGTTTTATCTTGTTTGGGAGTGCACTGGGAAGCAAGTATCAGATGACTCCTTCGGAAGAGATGACTGTGCTGGCTACTGACTCTGCGGCGAACCATTCTTTTCAGAAGACCCTGTGGAATGTATACAATAACTTTGTTGATTCGGGCAACCTGATCAGCATAAGTCCGAGAAGACCGCCCGTGGGCATTGATTATTAGTTTGCTGGGTTCCGTCGTTTTGGGCGGATTGTTGATCTCCACGCTTTCCAATATCATTGAAAGGCGGGTGGAAAATTGCAGAAACGGGTTGATTCATTATAAACTATCTGATCATTTTGTGATCATCGGTGCAGATGCAATGTTACCCTGTCTGATACGACAGTTATGCCAACAGGGAGAAGGATTGCACGTTAGTCATTCAGACTTCCAAAGACGTCAATGAAGTACGGATGGAATTATTTTCCAATCTCACAAAGGATGAGGAGAAGAGAATCGTTTTGGTTCATGCCATGAGAGACTCTAAAGAAGAACTGAAAAAAGTTGTATGTGGCGGATGCGAAAGAAGTCTTTATATTGGGAGATAGCGGAGAGCTGGATGATGTGGAATATTATCATGACTCGATGAATGTCGACTGTCTGAATCTGATAGGCGAACTTTGCAAGGAAGAGAATCGGAAACCTCCTTTGAAGTGCAACGTACTCTTTGAATATCAATCTACTTTTGCTGTCTTCCAATTCTCGGATATTGATGATGATATAAAGGAATATATTGATTTCTGTCCGTTTAACTTTTTACGAAACATGGGCGCAAAAAGTATTTGTGCGAAATGCGTGTAGTATCCGTGAGATTAATTATCTGCCTCTGGATTATCAGCCTGTCACTTACGAATCAGAGAAATATGTGCATCTGGTAATTGTGGGAATGTCGAGGATGGGAATTGCTCTGGCTGTCGAGGCTGCCCATATAGCCCACTATCCCAACTTTATCCGGGATAAAAAGAAGAAAACGCGCATCACTTTTATCGATAATGAAGCAATGCGTGAGATGAACGAGCTTCAAACAAGCGTATGAAAACCTGTTTGATGTATCTTATTCTACCTTTATAGATACAGAAAACGGAATGGTCCGCAGGGATGAACCTGCTGAGGTCTATGCTCATTTGGGAACAGATTTTATAGACATAGAATGGCAGTTTGTATAGGGAACTATCGAGTCGCCGGAAGTCCGTGATTTGATTACAGGCTGGTGTGAAGATGAGGATGCGCTGATGACGGTTGCAGTCTGCCTGAACCTGACTCATCAGTCTATTTCTTCTGCTGTCTATCTCCCGCGTTGTGTCTATGAGAAAGGTGTTCCGGTGCTGGTTCAGCAACGGATAACATCGGCTATCATTGAAAAATTATCCGGTAATCCGTTGAAGGGAAAAGGAGGAACCAATCAGCGTTTCAAGAATCTTCGTCCGTTCGGGATGTTGGATGATTGTTTCGACTTGTGCATGGCAGACGAGATGTATGCCAAGCGTGTAAATGCGGTGTATGAAAAGTGTGAAGGAGATAAAGTCTTGACGGAACTGCCATCTGCGAAAGAAATGGATGAACTATGGCACAATCCGAAGTTCAAAACGGTAAAGAAATGGTCTAATATTTATAATGCGAATGCCATTCCTACCAAATTGCGTTCAATCGGCTACACCAAGGAACATTGGGACAACGGAAAGCAACTTAGCGAAAAGCAGGTGGCGATTTTGGCAGAAGTGGAACACAACCGCTGGAATGTGGAAGAACTGTTACTGGGATATAGACCTGTGACAAAAAAGGAACAGGAAGAGATAGAACAAAAGGCAGCCTTGAAGAATAAAAAGCGGGATGAAGAATATGCTCATTATGACATTCGCCCTTACAACGATTTGCGGAATGGCAGTGAGAAATATGATATTGCTTTGACACGGCATCTGCTTTTGATTGTGAAGCAGGACGGAAAACTATAAAATGGATTAGGATTTGTGATATGGGGAATCATCAAAAGGAAATATTCTTAGTGCTTTCTATCTTTCTGACTGGCTTTCAATGCGTTTGGGCACAAACCACTCAGAAGGGAATTGTCATGGAAATGAGTAGCAATAACAAGCCCGTAGCCGGTGCTGAAATAAAAGTAGCGGGTGCTTCGCCTACGGACAGCGATCAGGAAGGGCGGTTTATTCTGAATTTCACCGCTTCCTTGCCGGGCGATCCGTTGATGATTAATGATATCTATAAGAAAGGTTTCAAAATAGTCAATTACGAGAAAGTAGCCAACTGGAATATATCGTCTGCCTCGAACTGAAAATTGTATTAGGGCGTACCGAAGTCATCAATGCGTTGCGCAAGAAATATTACGATATAGGCGAATCAATAGCGAGAAAGAATATCGGAAAACATTGGCTGAACTGGAAGAACTGAAGAAACAGAACGCATTGTCCGCAGTGGAATATGATCAGAAAGTTGATTCCATGTCTAAAAGTATGATGGAATGGCAGAAACGTCTGGAAATATATGCGCTTAAATTTGCCTGCATCAATCGTGACGAGGCGATGCTATGGAAAAGCAGGCAATGGAACTGCTCGATCATGGTGATGTGCATGGAGCTATTCGTCTTTATGAAGAGATGAAACTTGATTCTACCATGACATTGAAGATTGCAGTCAGACAGGAAGCCAAAGAAGATATGAAACTGCTTCTTCCATCCTTAGTGAATAATTTCCAGTTGCTGAAGCAAGCCGATGATAAAGTGGCGTGTGACTCTGTTGCTCACTTGATTTATGAGATGGCGGCGGATATCAAGCTGAAATTAATGTCGGTAGAGTGGTTCTTTCAGCGGAATGACCCGAGTGAAGTTCTGGATCAGTATAGCTTGATCGTAAAGGAGACGCAAAGTATGCAAGAGATTGAGCTGGTGGAGAATAGCCTTCAGCAGTCATTGAAAGAAGTAAAACTGAAAGGAGAACTGAAGAAAAAGGCACAGTTGGTTTTTCGAACGAATCGAAGACCGAAAGAAATGGATCAGTATAAAGGAAAAAATATAGAAACAGATGAAGAAGATCAAGATTTTTATTGCATCATCGGCGGAGTTGAATGAAGACAAACAGATGTTTGACTTGTACTTTTCGGATAAGAATAAACTTTATCGTGACCGGAATATAGACTTCGATCAGCGTACGTGGATGGACTTCAGCAGTTCGCTGAATGAAGGTCGTCTGCAGGATCGCTATAATGACTATATCCGCGAATGTGATATTGTGATTTTTCTGTTCCACACACGGATGGGGCGCTATACCAAAGAAGAACTGGAAGTGGCCCATGAAATATATCTGAAGACTAAGGCTGCAAAACCTAAAATATTTGTCTATTTCAAGGAGGAGGGAATCGTTGATGAGTCTCTCAAAGATTTTAAATCTTATTGCGAGAAGAATCTCGGACACTTCTGCGACTTGTATACCAATTATGATGATTTGCGTCTCAAGTTCGACAAACAATTGCAGATTTTGGAGAATGAAGGCTTTATCAAGCCCGATCCGGTAGATGTGAAACGGACATTGAGGTTCGTATTATTGTATGTCCTTGTACCTGTACTGGTGGTGGCACTGGCTTTCTTTTGCTTTCTATTATTATTCGCCGGTCACTTCCACGGTGCGTCTTACGGATACTTCAAGTCTTCTTTGCCTTTTTATGGCGCTGATATAACATTGAGTATGCCGATAAGAGCGAAACCCGTCATGTGGACAGACTTTCTGACGAGGTTGTCTTCAAAGAAATTCACACTAAATATCTGGGTGAGAATGCCCGTCTTAAGATAGAATCGAAAGGATATGTGACGGTAGATACGGTACTGAGCCTGGAAAAAGAATGTGACTCTTGGCATCAGTCGTGATTCTTCATTGGCGATGATTTTCGGTACTCTGAAAGATGAGGATAACCGTCCGCTGGCGGATGCTACTGTTCAAGTGCTGGACATGAAAACGGTGTCTGACGGAATGGGAAACTTCCAACTGCCCATACCTGCCGAGAAACAAAAAAGAGGAGCAACGGGTGACGGTATACAAGGATGGATATCAATTATGGGACTTCACCGGACCGGTATCCGATAAAGTCTCATGGAAGATTATTCTGAGAAAGTAATGCCTTTACTTTCTGTAAATGCTATTATTGTTGGTCCGGTAGTCATTGATAAGGTAGAGCAGAACGGCATCGTTAGGCAGCGTGCCGCTCTTATACTCCAGACCAGTTTTTAATAATTCCTCGGAGCCGGGCTGAGATAATTTGGCCAGAAGGTCTCCTTTGGCAAACCGGACAACAAGAGGGTAGGAGCCTGAAAAGCTGATTGAGTTCTTTTTCAGTTCGTTTGCGATGTTTTCCGCCTCTTGCAGAAATTTCAGAGCCTCTGCATTATTGCTGTTCTGATAGTAGGCGATACTTGTATTGAGAGTCATCAGTAGATAGTTCGTGCCAAGTTGGGCTTTATTATGCGGATACAGTGTCTTGATGATTTCGTATGCTTTCTTTTGTACTTCCAGTGCTTTGGCATATTTTTTAAGTTTGCCGTATCCCAACGACAGGTTATTGTAGGTAGTGGTGATACTGCCCATCATATCCACGTCGTTCGGCTTTTGTTTCAGGTGCTTTTCCCTGTCTTTTTCTTTACTTTTCCAGATGTTCCACTCTAATTCATACAGTCCTCCGCAGACCATTGCGGTACCTATGCTGTTCTCTGTTCTCAAGTCCTGAAATCCCCATACTCCTTGCATGGTGTATAATGCTTCCAGGTCGATGGCGGCTTTCAGAGCTTTTGTCATGTTCGGAAAGTTCCAGGAGCATATCGATATACGATGCCTGCGCACTGATAATCTCACAGAACAAATCTTGCCGGATTCAACTGATTCAGTTTTTTCGGCATATTGGTAAAACTTGTTCCACATGCTTCCTTTCTTCGGGTTTGTTTCCGTTTTTGAGTAATATAGAATGTATTGTTTCTCAATATTGTACAATAATGAGGTCTTTTGTTCTTCGCTGTTGATTTTGAATTCGTTGGCTACCTTTGTCTTCAAATGCTTTTTATGGTCGTGAGGAAGTTTTCCGGTTCTGTTTCTGTGCTTACGCTGATGTAGGCGAAGTTCCATAAAGCATACCAGTAGGCACGGGACAAGGGACGCATCTTATACAGTTTCTCGGCTTTTTGCCAGAATCTTTTTATACTGCCGGCTGCCAGTTTGTAATCCGCTTTCTCTACTGCCTGATGGAATAGGGATTCCTGCCTTCCTATTTCAGCTTCGAGTATGGCCTCTTCATTATCTCCTGCATTCTTTTTATTTAGCTCGAATAATTTCGCTGACAGTTCGTTGACCTTAGATACATTGCCTTCCTTCTTGTAAATGTCTGTCAGCGAACTGTATATGTTGGCAAGCCTGAGAACTTTGAATATTTATGAACAGCTTGATTGTCGCTGTCTGCTATCTCTTCACTGATTTCTTTGATCTGGTCTTCATAGATTTCCTTTTGCTTTTTGAATTCGTTCATGGCTTCGTATGTCTTTCCCATTGAATAGAACGTCTGATGGTAGATAGCATAGTAATCGCCCGAAGGCATGGAGATATTTTTGTTGGACAGGATTTCCAGTGCGTTGATGTCATACTCCAAGGCTTTGATATAGTCTTTCTGATGATGACGTGCAAGGGTACTTTTTATGTTCAGTACTTGTACGAGAGATTTCTCGTCAAATGAAAGTTTCTGGCATTTGTCCAGCCATTCCATGGTATCACTGTCTTCTAGTCCTATTTTCTGCAATGCGTATTTAAACACGTATGTAAACCTGTCGGGAAGTGCTTCGGCTACGAACTTGTAGGCATCATTTGCTTTCTTCTCGTTTTCCATTCCTCCGGTCAGGGCGCAGAGGTCGGCATATCGGTACATTATTTCGGCCAGTTTGTCGATGTCTTCCTCTGCTTTTGTTTTCTGTGACGAAACTTCTCTCTGGCTTGAGTGATAATTCCGGATTTATTGTATAGCTCGATGGCTTCAGACAGTTTTCCGGCATTGACCAGTTCCAATACTTGCTTCTCGATGGTGTTGATGTCATCCGATTTATTCTCGCAAACTTCTCAGCATACTGGTCGATCTGATTCATGAATGATCTGGATTCTTCCGCCATCGCTTTCAAGCGGTCGCTACGCTCTTGCAGACTGATTTTCTGTGCTATATATATAGCTGGTTGATTTCTTCAATGGCTTTTTTCTTGTTTTTTTCGAAAAGTGGGCAACGGAGATGGAATAATACTTGTTCTTGCTTTCTTCTATAGTACCTTCGGGGAGCCATTACAATGCTCAGCGGACGTTTTCGGATAGAATCCACCCGTTGATCATGTCTTTATTCACCAGTTCATATCCTTTCTTATATACATTCGGAGAAGCGATAGCCATTCCCGGTTTCTGTTTGCTGAAGTTGAACTGGAAATTCCGCTGGCATCCGTATCGGTGGCAGGGGCATCGGTAGCTGTTAGTTGTACTCCCGGTAGTGGGGACTTATTTGAATTAAAAATCTGTACTGTACCTTTTGAGACATTTGTGCGTAAGCACTTCGGATAGTAATAAGAATATCCAGAAACAAGCGTTTTTGGTTTTCATAGCTTTTATTTCCTAATGATGTATATGCAAGTCAACAAAAGGAATGTGGAGGGAAAGTAATCGGGACTGACTAAAAGTCTGAAAGCTGATTATATCCTTTTAGTCGGCCCCGGGTATATTGGCAGGGAGTCAGGATCAGTTGTGTACTACTGTTCCTATTTCTTCTCCGCTGATTACTTTTTGAGGTTTCCTACCGTGTCCATGTCAAAACAACAATCGGCAGGTTGTTTTTCCTTGCACATACAGGTAGCTGTGAGGTCCATCACTTTCAGACCGCGTTTCAGTACTTCATCGTATGTGATGTCACTGAATTTTGTAGCTGTAGGGTCTTTCTCCGGGTCGGCTGTGTAGATGCCGTCTACGCGGGTACCTTTCAGCATTACGTCTGCTTCGATTTCGATGCCGCGCAGTGAAGAGCCAGTGTCTGTGGTAAAGAAAAGGGATTTCCCGTACCGCCGGACATGATAACGATTTCACCGTTTTCCATGCATTCAATCGCTTTCCATTTGCTGTAGAATTCACCGATCGGCTCCATGCGGACTGCTGTAAGTACACGGGCCTTTACTCCGGCTGCTACTAATGCGGAACTTAATGCAAGGCTGTTGATGACAGTTGCCAGCATACCCATCTGATCACCTTTCACACGGTCGAAGCCCTTGTTGGCTCCGCTTAGTCCACGGAAGATATTTCCGCCGCCGATAACGATGCCGATTTGTACTCCCTGTTCATGGATTTCTTTGATTTGTGCGGCATATTCCGCCAGTCTTTTTTCGTCAATGCCGTATTGTTTTTCCCCCATCAGGCTTTCTCCGCTGAGCTTCAGCAGAATTCTTTTATACTTTGCCATATCTTTTTACATTTAGTTTAGCGCAAATATAGAGATAATTTGTTGGATAGACCTCATAGTTGCGCGATAACTTTTTATATCGCTTTCTTCACTATTTCTCTTCCGATGAAGGTCTGCACGATTCCCCAATGAAAGGTAAGTGATGAAAGCCAGCCATAAAGCGTGATTTCCCAAGAGATTGTGGAAGGCATAGTAGATCATAAAAAAGCTGACGGAAGCAACCAACATCGAATAAAGCATCTGGCGGGTGGCGGTGGCGCCGATAAACACACCATCCCATAAGAAAGCGGAGAAACCTGTCAATGGGATGGCGAGTGCCCAATAAAAGTAAGTGTCTGAGGAGCTTTTATTACCGAAACATCATTTGTCAGTAACCCGAGAAATTCTTTTCCGCCTATTGCATATAAAAGGGTGAATGCTGCCGAAAGTCCGATGCCCCAATAGAAAAGGTGATTGACCGTATTGCGGAGAGCCGTTTGATTTCTTTGCGCCGATATAGCGTCCGGCTAACGCTTCCCTGCATAGGCGAATCCATCCATAATATAAGAGAAGAGCGTGAACAATTGCATCAGCAGTGTATTTACTGCCAGAACGACTTCTCCTGTGCAGCCTCCTGCAGAGGTGAAGAACATCGTTACGATTACCAGGCAGAGGGTACGGAAAAAAGATGTCACGGTTTACCCGGAAGAAACGGTACATTGCCTGCTTCTGTATGATATCTTTCCATACAATACGTTTTCGGGCGTGCTGTAATAACGCATATACAATAGTATGGCCATAAAGAAACCTGCATACTGTGCGATAAGGGTTCCGGCGGCGACTCCTGCCACTTTCATATCCAAGAGATAGACGAAAGACAAACTGGCGATAATATTGACAATATTCTGCGTGATGGCAATATACATCGGGAAGCGTGAGTTCTGCATTCCGATAAACCAGCCTGCAAATCCATAAAGACCTAGCATTGCCGGAGCTCCCCAAATACAGATATAGAAATAGGTAGTTGCCAGTTGCTTTACTTCTTCTGTAGTCTGTATGAGTGTGAATGCCGCATTAAGGATAGGATATTGAAGGATCAGCAGGCATAGGGCAATAAAGAGTCCGACGCCGACAGAACGTATCAGTAACCGGTTGATTTCGTTTAAGTCATGCTGCCCGTAGGCTTGTGAGGTCATGCCGCTTGTTCCCATACGTAGGGAATCCGAAGATCCAGTAGATGATATTGAACAACATTCCTCCTACGGCAATCGCTCCGATATATGCCGGAGAGCCGAGATGTCCAACGATAGTGACATCGATAAGTCCCAGCAATGGCACGGTAATATTCGAAATAATCGATGGTACGGCAATCTGTAATATTCGTCTGTTTTCGGAGGTCGTCTTTTATTTATCATCTTGTAGAAACACTTTTATCAAATAGATTGTTCTTTTTTGCGAACAAAGGTACATATTTTATTATTTTATTGTATCTTTGCGTGTCACGAACTAGAAACAATGTAACTGATTATGAAAACCTTAACTCTCCTTCTTTTTTCTTTGTTTTTCGTTGCCGCTGATGCTGAATGCACAGACGGCCGATGAAATGTTGCATAAAGTCACGGTTGCTATTGAGGCCGGACAGCATGGACAGGCGGTTAGCTATTTCCGTCAGGCTATCAGTCTGAATATAGACCGCTCGGAAATGTTCTACTGGACGAGTATAGACAAGAGTAGTGAGATCAAACGAAACTTTCTAATGAGTTGGCTCTTGCCTATAAGAAGAATCGGAATTATGACAAAGCCTTTTTGTTTTATAAAGAACTGTCGCAGAAGGACCCTGATAATGTAGATTATCTGGAGGCTGTTGCCGAAATGCAGGTATGTCGTGGACAGGAGAAGGATGCGTTGCGTATGTACGAGAATATATTGAAGTTGGATGCGGATAATCTGGCGGCCAATATCTTTCTCGGTAATTATTATTATTTGATGGCGGAGCAGGAGAAGAAAAACTGGAAAGTGACTACAAAAAAGTTTCTTCACCGACAAAAATGCAATATGCACGTTATCGGGACGGGTTGTCGAAATTGTTTGCTACCGGATATGAGAAAGCACAGAAGCTCTTTTACAGAAAGTAGTGCTACGGTTCCCATCGACGGAGGCTCAGAAGACGTTAGATAAGATTTTGAGGATAGAGAAAGAGGTGAATCGCTGAGCGGTTCACCTCTTTCTATTTAATAACGGGATATAATAATCTTATTTTATCATTCCTATACGGTTCAATCTTGGTGTAGCTATCACTAGCATTTGTTCTTTAGCTTGGTTAACTGCCCTTGTAGGAGTAGTAACTTCATTTCCTGAAATCAGACTGATTGCTTTGGCATATAAAGGATCGCTTTCAGGCTCCAAAGTCTCCATATCCTTCAAAATATTCTCCGTTAGGCTTGTTCTCATTTATCTCGTAATCGGGTGTAAAACCGTTCTCGAAGTCTCCAAAACCTTTGGCATTGTATGCTTGGAAAGTGATAGGGAAAAAGCAAATATTTGTCTGTTCCTGCAGTAAGTTCTACTCCTTCCATTCCTACATTTTTCCCATGTGTGGTGGTGCCAATAAGGATAACTTCGATATCAATACCTCTCAGTGCATTGATTACTAATTCACTTGCAGATGCAGAGTCGTCAGTAACAAGACAGTAGATTTTTCGTAAATTTAAACCACCGGCAGAGAGGGAAGTACTCAAATTATCATATTGAGAATATGCGAATTTCTGAATAGGCCGTTGGTTGCCAAAACCTTCATGCGTTCATCGTTATATCGGTATGAAGCGAATGTTTTATCTATGCATAAATCTCCGGCAATGCAGCTGGATATAAGATTAGCCGATGTTACATCTCCTCCGCCATTGTAGCGAAGATCAAAATTAGCTCTGTAATATTCTGACTTTTAAACTCTTTGAATACATCGAATAGTTCTGGTCGAAGCCGGACTCAAAAGCTGAATACACCAGATAGCCGATCTTTTCGTTTACTTGGTGGTGAATTATCGGGTTCGCATAAATAGGTCCGGAATTTATTGTATATACTTTTCCATCTTTGTCTTTTACTTTTATAGAGGTTGGAGAGGATGGTTTAATTAATTTAGAGTAACAAGCTTTTGCACGTTAGTCGTTGTTATTCTCTGATTGTCTATTTCGGTTATTTCCATTCCTCGTTTTAGTCCTTCTTTATCAGCAGATGATCCTTTATGCACTCCTTTGTATAACAAGACCATAATTTGAATTATTACGGTTTCCAACGGCTATAAAGTTTACGAATCCATAATTATACTCTAGTGTTTTTTTCTCTTTTGCACTGGAAGTTTGTAAATCCGGATTAGCTTCTGGATAAATGAAAACAATGAATAAGTGCCATTACTATTTCGTTTTTTGTCTAATGTATTAGTTGTCATGCTTAATAATGTGTTTCTCAAAAACTCATCATAAGCTTGTCTGAAATTGGGCGTTAATAACTTATAATCATCATTCCATAAGTATTTTTCTCTCAAATATTGATCCACACTATAGTTTATCTCATAACCTTGCACATCATCATCGCTCAACTGGATTTTGATATTGCTGGCAGATGAATATCCATTTACTTTAATCGTAATGGTGCCCTGTTCCTGGGAAGACTTGTGTACTGTAACTTTTATGGTATTTTCCCCTGAATTTCCTGCGGTATTGTCTAATGACAATAATGCAGTGGAACTGTTTTGAGCAGTCCAGCTAGACAAGGTTGTGAAAGTAAAAGTGAGGGTTTGCTCTGCTGAGGCAAAATATGTTTGGTTAGTAGACCAGCATTTTGTTCTGTAATTCCACTACCTCGCAGTAGAGTGTCATCATCTTTACATGATATGTTGAGGAATAATAAAATGGTCAGAAGACCAACTAACTTGACATACTGTATTTTCTTCATAAAATTAAAGGTGTTTTTTATATAGCAAACTCAAAGGTAATGTTTTATTGTTTAGAATGTATGTGTTATATCAATAAATATTCTACCTCTTTAAACATATATCCTCTTTTTTTCTGCGCATCATCTTCCAGAATCAGCCTTCCCTTCGGGTTCTACGCAAATAATTCTCGCAAAGAACTCTCCATCAGCATCTTTATACCGATGCATCCCTTCTTTTCTGAAAAGAGCTTTTTCATATCGGTGGGCTATGGGTTCAGTATCACCGTTCCGGAGCAATTCATAACCGGATTGAATGCGGAGCATGATATTCTTGAGAATTTCGAAAATGTCATACTGCTTTCCTGTGATTTGCCGGAGCGATATCGGATTTGGAGCAGTACTATGGAATACTTCTTGATTCACATTGATCCCGATTCCGGAAATACTCTGACTGATATTGCGTCCCATCAAATCATTTTCGATCAGCATCCCACATATTTTTTTGTCTTTCCAGTAGATATCATTCGGCCATTTGATGGAAAAATCGTCAGCATAGCTATCCAGTTCCTCTTTAATAGCCAAAGACACAATCTGAGAAATCAAGAACTGCCGGCGTGCTTCCAAGAAATCCGGGAAAAGAACAAAACTGAAAAGAAGATTCTTTTTGGGTTCAGATTCCCACGAATTGCCACGTTGCCCACGTCCGGATGTCTGGAAGTCGGCAACTACAGTCGTAAATGCTGCAACTCCCTGTTGCTTGGCACAAAGAGTCTGCAGATAACTGTTTGTAGAGTTTGTCTCACTGATGTGAATCAATGGGACAGGAAATGACATATCAGGGGGGGGCATCATATTCAGCACGCAGTTTCTTAGTGAATTTCTTGATAACTTCCTCGTAAGAATGATCGACGAGTTCCTTTATTAATTTATCGTCTATATCTCTATCGAAGTAAACGCCATTCCAATATTTTTTGTTGAAATGGTAGGCTCCTTCAATGCCTGCATAATGTTCGCGCAGTTCAATGGCACGTTCCGGATCGCATTTCAGTGAGATGGAGTTGGCTCCTTCCAAGTCGATGAGGGCAAACATTTTGTCCATCACCTTCATAACCAGCGATACATCATCAAACGGGAATGATTCGGTAACCCTTTTTACTTAAGCAGTATTCCCTGATCGTTTCTACATTCATAAGTCTTTTTCGATTTTATGTTTTTGCTCTTAGTTAAAATACTTGTTTCCTATTAAAATAAAGGAGGATAAAAAGCTTCCTTTATATGGTCTATTCTGAAATTTCCGTTCTCGCCAGTGACAGTGATGATATCGAAACGTACCGGAACGTCAATCTGAAATAGTTTCATATATGCGTCGGCAGCACGTACTGTCCGTTTAATCTTTGGTAAATCGACGGCTTCTTCCGGTTGGGCAAACAAAGTGTTACTGCGTGTTTTCACTTCTACTATCACCAATTCGTTCTCTTTGGCGGCTACGATGTCCAGTTCGAAGTGACCTTTTCTCCAGTTCCGGTGGCGGATAAGATAACCATGCTCTTCGAGATAGGCTACTGCGGCATTTTCTCCTGCTTTCCCTAATTCATTGTGTTCAGCCATCTTTTTTTTGCAAATTTACAGCACTTTTTATTCTTTGTTTTTACAGAAGTAAAAGTAATTTTGCAGAAGATATGAGAAAAAGGAGCAAAAAGTGCCTGAAAATGCACGCTGAGTATACCAAACGGGAACGGCGGATGAGCATTTTGTTGAGCGAAGACGAGCAGTTGATTGTCGATCGTTATCTGGAAAAATACAAGATAACGAATAAGTCACGCTGGCTTCGCGAAACCATTCTCATGTTTATCCATAAAAATATGGAAGAAGATTATCCTACCCTCTTCGGAGAACATGACATGAGACGCTGATGATGACGCTGGACGATACTTACTTCATGAAACAGGCATTGATAGAAGCCGGCAAGGCTGCAGAGCGGGGCGAAGTCCCTGTAGGGGCAGTGGTTGTCTGCAAAGAACGGATCATAGCCCGTGCCCATAACCTGACAGAAACATTGAATGATGTGACAGCCCATGCTGAAATGCAGGCTATCACTGCTGCCGCCAATGTACTTGGCGGAAAGTACCTGAACGAATGTACGTTGTATGTTACAGTAGAACCCTGTGATGTGTGCCGGTGCCATTGCTTGGGCTCAGACCGGCAAACTGGTTTTTGGTGCGGAAGATGATAAGCGTGGGTATCAGCGATATGCGGCTCAGGCGCTGCATCCTAAAACGGTCGTTGTAAAGGAATCCTTGCAGATGAATGTGCCACATTGATGAAGGACTTTTTCGCTTCTAAGAGAAGATGAAACAGTGATTAGTAAGTTGCTGACTACACGTTACTAACCACTTTCTATATTATATTATTTTACTTCCTCGAAATCCACATATTCACCGTCATCCTGAGTGAATATTTTCTTATGTTTGGTTCTTGGACTGTTTTCAGCAAAGATTTCCCCTTCGTTATCGGCACGGCTGTCCGTGTTCTGGTTATAGCTGGGACGACCTTGCTGCTGGCCATTTTGTCCACTCCTTGCCTGCTTCGTCCGGGAAGACGAACCACGGCCAAGCCCGAAAATGGCTCTTAATACAAATCCGACAATCGAAAGGCCAAATATGACAATGGCAGCTAGAAAAAGAAGTAAGAATAAAAGTATATGCATTGGGCTATGATTTTATGTTGTAACTTCGATAAAACTCATAGTTACAACAAACGTGCCAAGAGATTGTTTATTTACTTTTTCTTGTAAAAAGTGAAAGTAAAATATACCAGACAATGATCGCTGCAGAAGCTGCTGATACCTAAGAAAACAAGGAATGGGATACATACAATCAAGAAAATGAAACTGATTTTATTTGTATTCCATGAAAGATTCTTGAATTTCAGCGAGAACATTGGTATCTCTGACACCAGCAACCACGAAAACAGACAAACCAATAAAATAAGGTAGACAGGATGGCAGTTCTCGGAAACGAGGAAGTCATGCGCCCCTACTACGAACGATCCCCAGAATAAGGCGTTTGCCGGAACAGGAAGACCTACGAAAGAACTGGTCTGCCGGGTATCATTATTGAATTTAGCCAGTCGTAACGCTGAGAATACGGAAATCAAAAAAGGCTGCGTATGGCAGGTAAGGAGCAAGAAATTCCATATTTGCCGGATAGTACATCTCTTTAAATAAGGAGAATACAATCAGTGAGGGGAGCCACACCGAAAGGCTGACATCATCTGCAAGTGAATCAAGTCTTTTCCGATGATTGAGTGTGCATTGAGAATACGAGCCAGCATGCCATCGAAAAAATCGAAGACTGCACTCAGAACAATAAAAAGCAGTGCTAGGTCATAACGGGCTTCGAAAGCCATGACACAAGCGATACAACCGGAGAAAAGGTTCAGGCAGGTTACTGTATTCGGAATATTGTTCTTTATAACATTTGTCATTGTGACCGAATTATTTAAGTTTGGCGATAACCGTCTGGTTACCGGTCGTTAATTGTCCCATGTTGACACAGACTTCCGTGCCGAGGGGCAGATATACATCCACACGGGAACCGAATTTGATAAAGCCCATGTGTTCGTCGATATAGCATTCTTCTCCTACTTCTGCGTAGGTGACAATGCGTCGTGCCACGGCTCCGGCGATTTGTCGGGTCAGCACTTCCACTCCTTCCGGAGTTTCTATGACTACGGTAGAACGTTCGTTCTCCGTACTGGCTTTAGGCAACCATGCTTTCATGAAGTTACCGTTGTGGTGGGCTACCTTTTTAATGGTGCCGTCCACCGGATACCAGTTGGCATGTACGTTAACGATGCTCATGAAGATAGAGATCATCAACCGGCGGTCATGGAAGTATTCGTTTTCGTCCACTTCTTCAATGACTACGATTTTGCCGTCAGCAGGAGCGACGACTATCTTTTCTGTATCCTTTCCGAAAAGTCGGATCGGACAGCGGAAGAAGTTAACCATCAGCAGATATACTGCAATACTGGCTACTGCAACCACATAAAAAGGAATTTTGCAATCTATTCCCCAATAAAGGGCCGCATTAATCAGTAGCAGTAGCAGAAAGCTAGCCCATAATATATGTGTTCCTTCGCGGTGAATACGTATCTTTTTAATTTCTTTAGTCGGCCCATGAATGCTGTTTAATGATATTGTGTGCAAAAATATACTTATTTTAAAAAAACAGCAAGTAAATGAGCAGAGAAATGCGAGTGTTGATAACTTTTGAGGATTATTTTTGTTTATAACGCGGGAGGTAGTAATTTTATGCCTTCAAATTAACTACTTATCATTATGCAGGATTTCGTTCATTTACACGTTCATACGCAATATTCTCTACTGGATGGTCAGGCAAGTGTCGCCCGTCTGGTAGATAAAGCCATGAAAAAAATGGGATGAAGGGTATTGCCGTGACCGATCATGGAAATATGTTCGGCATCAAGGAATTTACGAACTATGTCAATAAGAAGAATAGCGGTCCGAAAGGGGAAATTAAGGATCTGAAAAAAGCGGATTGCAGGGATTGAAGCCGGCACAGTGGAGTGTGAGGATAAGGAGGCGGAGGTAGCTGCCTGCAAGGCGAAGATCGTGGAGGCGGAGAACAAGCTCTTAAACCGATTATCGGTTGTGAGATGTACGTCGCCCGCCGTACGATGGACTTGAAAGAAGGGAAGCCGGACCAAAGCGGTTATCACTTGATTGTACTTGCCAAGAATGAGAAAGGTTATCATAACCTTATTAAATTAGTATCGCACGCGTGGACGCGCGGTACTATATGCGTCCACGTACCGACCGGAATGAGTTGGAGAAATATCACGAAGGTCTGATTGTCTGCTCGGCGTGTCTGGGTGGCGAGGTGCCGAAGCGTATTACCGCAGGGCAGTTTGCCGAAGCCGAAGAAGCGATCCAATGGTATAAGAACCTGTTTGGTGATGACTACTATCTGGAAATGCAGCGCCATAAGGCGACTGTACCCCGTGCCAATCACGAATGTTATCCGCTACAGGTAAATGTGAACAAATACTTGCAGGAGTATGCCCGGAAGTATAATATCAAGCCGATCTGCACCAATGACGTCCACTTTGTGGATGAAGAGAATGCCGAGGCACACGACCGTTTGATCTGCCTGAGTACGGGTAAAGACTTGATGACCCCAGCCGTATGCTATATACCAAACAGGAATGGATGAAGACCCGTGAAGAGATGAATGAACTCTTTGCAGATGTTCCCGAGGCACTGAGCAATACGCTGGAAATTCTAGATAAAGTCGAATATTATTCGATTGACCATGCACCTATCATGCCTACCTTCGCTATTCCTGAAGACTTCGGAACAGAAGAAGGATATCGTGCCAAATATACGGAGAAAGACCTGTTCGATGAGTTTACACAGGACGAAAATGGTAATGTGGTGCTGAGCGAAGAGGAAGGACAAGCCAAGATCAAACGTTTGGGGGGATATGAGAAACTGTATCGTATCAAACTTGAAGGCGACTATCTGGCAAAGTTAGCATTTGACGGTGCGAAAAGAATATATGGCGACCCTTTGTCGGAAGAAGTGAAAGAACGGCTCAACTTCGAGTTGTACATCATGAAAACGATGGGTTTCCCCGGATACTTCTTTGATAGTGCAGGACTTTATCAATGCCGCACGCTCGGAACTGGGCGTATCGGTAGGCCCCGGACGTGGTTCGGCTGCCGGTTCGGCAGTGGCTTACTGTCTGGGTATCACCAAGATCGACCCTATCCAATACGACTTGCTGTTCGAGCGTTTCTTGAATCCGACCGTATTTCGTTGCCCGATATCGATGTGGACTTCGATGACGACGGTCGTGGTGAAGTGCTTCGCTGGGTAACCAATAAATATGGTCAGGAAAAAGTAGCGCATATCATCACGTATGGTACGATGGCTACCAAACTGGCTATCAAAGACGTTGCCCGTGTACAGAAACTTCCTCTCTCGAGTCCGACCGTCTGGCAAAGCTGGTGCCGGATAAAATCCCCGACAAGAAGGCCTGAACCTGCGGAATGCCATCGAATACGTCCCCGAACTGCAAGCGGCTGAGGCATCGTCCGACCCGTTGGTGCGAGACACTTGGGTATGCCAAAATGCTTGAAGGTAATGTTCGTGGTACCGGTGTGCATGCCTGCGGTACGATTATCTGTCGACGACATCACCGACTGGGCCTGTAAGTACAGCCGACGATATAAGGAAACGGGCGAAAAGATGCTCGTTACCCAGTATGAAGGTTCGGTGATCGAGGATACCGGATTGATCAAGATGGACTTCCTCGGGTTGAAAACATTGTCTATTATTAAGGAGGCAGTTGAGAATATCCGTCTGAGTCGTAGTCTGAGATAGACGTAGACCAGATCGATATTACCGATCCGGCAACTTACAAATTATATAGTGACGGACGTACCATCGGAACGTTCCAGTTTGAATCTGCCGGAATGCAGAAGTACCTGCGCGAATTGCAGCCTTCTACCTTCGAAGATTTGATCGCCATGAATGCCCTCTATCGTCCGGGTCCGATGGATTATATTCCGGACTTCATCGACCGTAAGCATGGTCGTAAGCCGATTGAATATGACA
>VOFG01002537.1_pt1 | contig 22398 bp, 32 predicted proteins | sample 5384171 | NCBI WGS metagenome assembly VOFG01 (sample SAMN12384726, study PRJNA508395) | human gut metagenome | isolation source: healthy gut F | host: Homo sapiens | reverse complement strand
GACGAAGATGGCTCGAGCGGGCAAAGAACGTGCTCATTGCGCTGCTGGCAGCGGTGATCCTGCTGGCGCTGACGGTGCTGGCGCTGCCGGTCAAGACGGTGACCGATACGCCGTGGCTGGCGGCTGCTTGTGCGTCCTCGCTGATGGGCACATTTCGCGGGGCAGTCTGACCGATACGCCGATGGCGGACGCAGGAAGCGTCACGGGCGCTGCCGGCAATTGCTTATCTCTGTGCAAAACCGCCGGAGCGGACGAGCTTTCAGTATTCGTTCTCCACACTGGACACGTCGTTTGAGCAGTTCGGCGCGGCGCTCGGGCAGACTCTGGAAACGGCGCAGAATGCAAGAGCGGACAAGCGCGCTTCGCGTGCAGGAGGCGCTCGGGAAAACCTCCCGTGCGTTCTGCTATCCGGGCGAAATTTCATCGAAACTTGCGGCCTCGTGGCTGCATGTGGATGCGTCTGGACACAAGAACCGCTGGTTCATTCTGGCCGGGGACGGCGTGTATGTGACGCTCTATCTTGTCGGCGAGGGCACTTTCTCCTGCCAGACGCAGATGCGCAAAGCCTCGAGCAGCTGCTGCAAAGCTGCACGCCGGACGGAAGCTTCTTCGCCTTTGAAGACGCGCAGTCCCGCTTGACACGCTCGCGCCTTGAGCCTGCTTCCCGGGCAGACGCCCGCCATCCATGAACCTCGGCGGCAAAATCCTGCGACGCGCTTTCGGACGCGCTTGCTTCGAGCCGCAGCTTCAGCCCCACGGCGACGCGCGCTACACCGACGACGCGGGCAGCACGACCTATACGGAAACCGGCTACGCCCTCTCCATCTCCGCTGCGGGCGAGCTCGCTCCGCTCCGACGGGCAGGTCACCCTTTCGCGCCGCGTCAGGCGAGGGAAGCAGACCTCGTTGAATGCGCGAGAAGCCTTCTTTCCACAATGACGGCGGGCGCTTCCGGCGACGCTTGCGGCACCATCTGACCGACCTTCAAGCAGACGGCGCAGAGACCCAGTCTGCGTTCGACTGCGCACAAGCAGCATCCCCGTCTACCCCTCCGGCGGCCACGGCGCGGAGGATCCCGCTTCTCCAGCGCGTCCATCGTGCAGGTGAGGCTCCTTCTGCGCACGTATACGCTCCACGACCCAGACCGTCTCCGTTCTCCCCTCCCGCGCAGGCGGCGGCGATTTGCCGGACGGCGGTGAGCTGGGGCTCATCTACAGTGACACCTCCTCCGGCGTGACGGCCGGATGGCGGTCGTAGGGGAGGTGCCCGGTATGTCTGCTTCCAAGATCAAAAATCTGATTCTGCTCATTTTTGCTGCTCGGCGTTCTGGGGCTTTTGCCCGCAGTTGTGCCGACGCAGGCGGCAGAAGACGGGCGCGGGCGAAACGTCCACAGCTCGAGGAGCTCTACAGCTCCTGCGGCCTGACGCTGGACGCATCAAGCCTTCCGACAGCCAGACGCTCTATGCCATCGAGCTCAAAACCGGACGCGTCAATGCCGCGCAGGCATGCTCGGCAACCGATATACCGCCGAAGCAGCCGCCCGGATGCTTACAAATTTACACCTCAGGCTCGGCTCGATGCAGCTCAACCGCTCAGGGAGCTGGCCGCAAGGCTGACCCGGCGCATCGCAGGCACTGATCTGGCGCGCGCGACAAGGCGCTATCTTCGCTCGATGGACTTTACCCGTCGCGTCCTTTCCAGAGCCGCTACGCAATCTGCCGGGGTCTACAGCGTGACGGCGGTGCAGGGAACCTCTGCGGCGTGCCCGTTTTTGAAAGCGCGCTCGTTCACCTACCACAGCAGCGCCCCCTTTCCCGCGTCGATGGGACGTTTTACCCGACGGGCGAGACAGTGCGCGTATCAAAGCGCGTGCATCTCCTGCGCGGACGCTCTGGTGTGCCTGCTTCCGAGCCGCGACAGCCTCGGCTGGGTGGGAGGTAAATTCTTTCCACTGCGAGCAGGGTACGTTCGCTCGGGGAAACGGCCTCGGAAAGCGATGCGCTTTATGCCGGTCTGGCGGATCAGAAACGGACGCGGAGGCACGTTCCATATCAGCGGTATCACGCGCGGTACGTCAGCTGGTGTCATCAGGCGCGAACGTCCGTGTCGAAATTCTTAAAATTGCCATGAAGAATTTTGTTTTCCCGGATTGTCATTTTTCGCGCTTTACATTGCCGCGCGCCTGTGGTATTCTTATGGGGTGCGCAAGTAAAATTCCATGCAAATGGATGAATTGGCATCGTAACTTCTGAGCTTTCAGAAATACTTCGATCGAGGATTTGAACTTTGATTAAATATATCGTGCAGGGCGGAACCCGCCTGTGCAGTCATCGTCTTCATGGGCGCGAACATCAAGGGCGCCGGCACCGACACCATCCGCATTTTCGGCGTGGACAAGCTCCACGGCGGCACGTATGCCATTATCCCCGACCAGATCGAGGCGGGCACCTACATGGCGGCTGTCGCCGCCTGCGGCGGACAAGTCCTCGTGCGCGGCATCATCCCCAAGCACATGGACTGCATCACCGCCAAGCTCCAGGAGATGGGCGTGCAGGTCGAGGAGCAGGACGACACGCTGCTCGTGCGCCGCTCGGGCAAGCTTCGCCGCACCAACGTCAAGACGCTGCCCTATCCCGGCTTCCCGACCGATATGCAGCCACAGATCACCGTTGCCCTCTGCCTTGCCGAGGGGACGAGCATGGTCACCGAGGGCGTGTGGGACAACCGTTACCGCTACGTCGGCGAACTGACGCGCATGGGCGCGCAGATCCGCGTCGAGGGCCGCAGCGCCGTCATCGAAGGCGTCGACCACCTGACCGCTGCGAGCGTGCAGGCCTACGATCTCCGCGCGGGCGCCGCCATGGTCATCGCCGCGCTGGCCGCTGAGGGCACGAGCGAGTTGTGCCGTTTTTCGTGCATGCGGTTTATCAGCTGCTCGGTCAGCTCGTTCTGGTGCCGCTTGGCCGCCTTCTGCTCCTGCCGATCGGTATAGTCCTTCGGCGTATGCTCGACCATGAGAACGAGTGCCGTCTCATACTGCCGCACGCGGGCCGTCATTTCTTCGACGGTTCCGCTCGCGGGCGGACAGGCAGGCAGCACATTATAGTTCCCACAGAGATTTTCCTCGCAGAACACGCGGTATTCCGGCACGATCACGAGCTCCCGTACCGGCATGAGTGCCGCGTCCGTAAACCCCGAGTGCCTTTTGCTTCCTTCACATAGTCCATCTTACCCCCGCCTCCCGACGTATTTTGAACTTCTTTTGATTATTTTAATCCAAGGGCAGCATAATATCAAGAGAACCCGCAAAAAAAAAGCCGCACTTCCGGATTTTGCGGTTTTCCGCGCGTATACGGGATATCGAAACCAACGCGTAGGGGGCGATGCCCACATCACCCCTACGGACGTCCCGGATGCGTGTTTAATTCTCCATCTGCCGGCCCAAAAAGCCTGCGACGGTCTGCACGAGCTTCTGCTCGGCTTCCCCCAAGCGGCGCATCCTGCTCCTCAAGAAGCAGCATCACGCAGCCCATCAGGTCACCCTCGGATAAAATCGGCGCGCTCACACCAAGATAGTACCGCTCCGACGCGTCGGAGGGGTAAATTTTGCCTGCCCCGGCTGATAGCGATAGATTTTTCGGGCCTCCATAAGCTGCTCGAGCTCCTGCGAGCAGTGCTTGTCCATGAGCTCGCGCCGCTGCACGCCGTAGGCCGCAATGACCGCGTCCCGGTCGGAAACGGCGGCGATATGCCCGGTGTTCTTGCCGATGGAGTCGCAGATCTGCGCGGCGAAGTCCGTCAGATCGCCCATCGGGGAATACTTTTTAAAATGACCTCGCCGTCCTTCTCCGTATAAATCTCCAACGGGTCGCCGCTGCTGATAACACTGACACGGAAAACCTTGTCCTCATGGTTTTGGCCCTCTGGACGATTTCGGTTTCGTAGGGGTCGATGCCCGAATGGGCGCTTTCTATCTCGTAGGGGTCGATGCCCACATCGACCCGCGGGCGAGAAGCCGCGTCCGTCCCTACAAGGTGTAATTCGTTACTCTCCGTGTCTAACTTAAAATTTCCGGTGTCCTCCGGAAGCGCACCGGTTTTGAGCAGGCTGTCGATGTCCGCCTTGAGCTGCACCTCGATGTGATCTTCGTAGACCCTGATCTTTTCAATCATTAAATTCAGGTCATTACGGTCAAGCGCCGGCTTTTCCAGAATGTCATTGAACACGTCGATGGCAGTCTTTGCTACGCGGTTGATGCGGATGATGGTGTTGCGCTTGTCGCTGGCAAATTCGATCTGGTGCTGAATGCCCGCGATGCGCTGCGTCAGCTCCGCTTCCAGCTCGTCGTAGGTTTCCTCCAAGAGTTCCTCCTGCTCCGGGTGCTTCATGATGTCCCGAATGCGCTGGCGCTTGGTCGCTTTCAGCTCCTCCTGCTTCTCAAGCAGCAAGGCTTCCAGGTTTTCTTCCGTACGCTTCGTTTCCGCAATGTCGGCCTGTTCCTTCTCTAAATCGGCGTTCAGCCGTTCAAGCATGGTGCTGAATTGTCGCGCACCTTGCGCACATAGTCCTTGACCAGCGCATCGAGCGTTTCCACGCGGATATGGTGGCTCGTGCAGCCCTTGAGACCACGCCTGTGATACGTTCCGCAGGTGTAGGCCGGCGCTAGGTCGCTCCGGCTCATAGCGAACATCGGACTGCCGCAGTCGCCGCAAACCAGCAAACCGGAGTACACGTTGTCATTGACTTTCACGCCGCGATAATTGTTCGTCGAGCGGCTCTCGCGCAGCGCGCGCACCGTTGCAAACGTGCGGTAGTCGACGATCTCCTGATGGTGGTGCTCAAAGACGCGGTGCTCGCGCTCGTCCAGCTTGCGGTCGGTGCCGTTGATCTTGACGCGCGTGAACTTGCCCTGCCGCAGCGTACCGATATAAAAATCGTTATCTAAAATTCCCTGCACCGTGACGATCGCCCAGGCCGCTTTCGTCTTGCGGCGGACAGGCTCCCCGGCGGCGGCGCGGCGCTCACACTCGGACATGCGCGGTGTGGGTACGTTGTTGTCCGTCAGGTAGTTCGCAATCTTCTTATAGCCCCAGCCGTCCAGGTATAGCTTGAAAATTGTCCGGATAACCTCCGCCTCGGTCGGCACGATCTCAAAGACCTGCTGCTTGTTCAGAATATAGCCATACGGCGCGGCGCAGAGCCATCGCCCCTCCTCCTGCCGCCGCTTCACAACGCTGCGCACCTTTTTTCGACGTGTCCGTGACCGGCATTTCGTTAATTAAAAACTGGAACTGGATTTTCAGCCAGTCGTCATCGTTCGGAAAGTCAATATTATCGCCGATCGAAATGATCCGCACGCCCGCGTCGCGCAAATCCTCCAGTTCTACAAGACCGCGCGGGCGCATCTCCTGATACCCCTCGCGCTGCTCGAACGTGTAGCCGGAGCGGTCGCGGTCTTCAAAAAATATCAGCGTGCTGTTTGGAAAGTGCGTCTTTACGAAATCCTCAATAATGGACTTCTGGTTTTCAATCGACACATTGTCGCGGTCGAGCTCTTCATCGACCGAAATGCGGGCATACCCCGCAATGTCAAAGCGTTCTATCATTCGCATTCACCCTTGAGATACTGTTCCGTCTGCCGCCAGCTGCCGAGGATTCCTCGGTAGTTGCTATTCGGCTCGTTTCCCATCCGTGTTCTCCTCCGTCTTCTCCGGCAGCTGTGCCGCGTCTGTGACAATGTCCGTGACAAGCTGGCGGAAGCTCTCGGCGTTCTGCGCGGTAACGACAGGCTTGCCGGTTTCGGCTTCCAACGCTTTTCTTGCCACACCCGCGACATTGCCGCCGCGCCGGGCGACCTTCTGATTTTCGTCAAAGCCCTGCGGCTGCTCGGCTTTCGCAATATCGGTGGTAGACGCTTCTGCCAGCATGGTCGGCACCAACTCCAGATCGCTCATATTATCGCGAAGGTTTTCCTTTTTCAGCCCCTTGGGATTTTTATACTGCCGCGTGTTCATGCCAGTCCATGCGCGGGTGATCTCGTCCGTCAGAATCGCGTATTCTTTTGCCCTTCTGTACGCCGCGCTTTTTCCACTCGTCCGTCAGCTCGTTGCGAATGCGGATGGCAAGCAGCCGCTGATGTACCCATTCCTCGGAATAGCCCTTTTTCAGATAGGTTTCCAGCGCACGGTCGATCGCCTGCTCAGGGTCGATGGTCTCCTCAATGCGCTCCCGGCCGACCATCGCCAGCCATGAGAGTTTGAACGGCTCGGCTTTCTTGGAGGGAATGGACTGGATGATGCGCAGAAGCTGCTCCGTGTCGGCAACGTCCGTGAGGCGGTTTTTACCGTCCGCCGCCCGCATTTTCAACTGGTGACAATTCGTCACCAGTTCACTGCCCTCGTCTTTCAGCCGCTGTTTCAGCTTGTTCCAGTATTTCCGCCCGGTATTATAGTCGGGGCTGTCTGTCAGCACGCTGACAACATCCACAATGGAAAAATACCATTCCTCCCGTTCGGCATCCCACGCCACGCGGATCTTCTGGTCCTCAAAAAGCTGAATCTCGTTTTTCATTGGTTCGTCCATTCTCGTCCTCCCCAATCAGCCGCGCTCTTATCACGAATATCTACGGTTTCGTTTTGATATCGTAGATAATATTGTACATCATCAAAATAGAGACCGTGGCGGTCTGCGGAAAAGAGTTTGGCGCAAAGACTGTCTATACGAGTATCCTGCTGCCATTATTCATAGGGCTGTTTGAACTTGTGTTCCCGAATTTCAGTTCCATGACGGGCAGTCAGGAGCTCGATGTGCTTTGCTACATTCTGGTGGTCAGCATCGGTCTGAGCATCCTGTTTAACCGGAACGCGTCCTCCGGCGGACTGGACATCGTGGCGAAGATTCTAAACAAATATCTGCACGTGGAGCTGGGAAGAGCCATGTCGCTGGCAGGCATGTGTGGCGCTTTCGGCCGCGTTTGTCTACGACAAGAAAACCGTGGTTCTGAGCGTCCTTGGCACCTATTTTAACGGCATTGTTCTGGACAACTTTATTTTCGACCACAACAAAAAGCGCCGCGTCTGCATCATCACCGAGAAGGAAGAAGAACTCCGGAAGTTTATCATCAACGACCTGCACAGCGGCGCGACGATCTATGAGGCCATCGGTGCATACAACTTTGAGAAGCACAATGAGATCATCACCATCGTCGATAAGAGCGAGTATCAGAAGCTGATGACGTTTATCAACCGGGAAGACCCAAAGGCATTTATCACCGTCTATAACGTGTCGAACATGCAATATCAGCCGAAAATTAGGTCAAAAGAGAAATAAATAAGAATGCAATAGAATACGATGGAGAAAAAGAACATGAAACTCAGAAGATTGGGAAAAATCGGAGCTGCAAGTCAGCGAAATCGGCTTTGGCGGCGAGTGGCTGGAGCGCCACCGGAAGAAGAGGGCGTCGATCTGATTCATTACGCGTCAGCACAGGGTATCAACATTTTAGATTGCTGGATGGCCGACCCAAAGTCGAGAGACATCATCGGCAAGGGTATCAAAGACAACCGCAACCAATGGTACATTCAGGGGCACATCGGCTCTACCTGGAAAGATGAGCAGTATTTTAGAACACGCGACATGAAATATGTCCGTCCCGCGTTTGAAGACCTCCTGCGCCGCTTGCAGACGGACTACATTGACCTTGGCATGATTCACTATGTGGACTCCGAGAAAGAATGGGAGCAAATTCAGCACTCGGACTATCTCGGTTATGTCATGGAGCTCAAAAAAGCGGCGTGATTCGTCACATCGGCATGAGCTCCCACAATCCGAAGGTCGCCAGGAAAGCCGCCGAGTCCGGGTATGTGGAGATGATTCTCTTCAGCATCAATCCGCCGTCGCCTATGAGACCGCAACCGATGCCGGAGAAGGACTACGCGTCCGTCCTCGCCAAGGCGCCTGCCCCACTCCTGCCGCGGTGAATGTGTGCCTACTGCGGGCACTGCAAGCCCTGTGCTGCACAGCTCGATATCGCCATGATTAACAAGTTCTACGACCTTGCAACCATGCAGCCGGAGGTGCCCGCCACCGTGCGCTCCCACTACGAGCTGCTGGAGCACACCGCGTCCGCGTGCATCGGCTGCCATGCCTGCGAATCGCGCTGTCCCTTCGGCGTGCCGGTCGCGGAGCAGATGCAGGAAAACCGCCGCACTCTTCGGCTGCTGAAAATCAGGAGGTGCCGCCATGGCTTTTGACTAAAAGGAATACAAATCGCTCTATCTGCCCCAAAGCCCGCCCCGAGATCGTCTCTGCAACGAGTGCTGCTGGTTCGGCTGCACTGAGCGCAGGCGCTGCTACGAAGCCGTCAGCCGCAAAAATCTGGGGAGGTCTGCGAACATCGGTGCACCGCCCCCGGCGCGCAGGAGGGCTACCGCCGGCCGAGGAGGACTGTGCCGTTGATGGTCAGCGACGAGCGCCCCTGTCCTCTCCGCGCAGCGGTCATGGCGATGGCGCCGCCCGGCTGACGGATGGAAACGCACCAGGCGCGCCGTGCTTTCGTGCGCTGCCGCAGTCGCGCTCCCAGACGGTGGTATCCGTCTGCGCGGACGTAGACGAGCGGGTCAGCACAGCTCTTCCTCCTGCAGCAGCAGGATCCCCAGCGCGTCCGCGGCAGCACCTCCGCCCAACGGCGGATCAGCTCCTCCGCCCGCACGCGGGTGAGCACCTGCGCCGGGACGATGATGTGGTTGGGATGCCCGGCAGGCGCATCGACCGACAGCTCCGCTGTCTCGCTCCTGAGCGGCAGGCGCAGCGTCTCGATCTTCTCCGGCAGGGGCATGTCCACTGTCCCGAGGAAGCACCCGTCCATGGCGTGATCGAGCACTCGACCTCAGCGCCGGGGCCCCGAGATTTTCAGCGCCAGACGGCAGGTTCTGCCTGATGGGTGGCGGCACAGCCACGCGCCGCTCATCGTCGCGTTGCCGCAGAACTCGCCGCCCATCATCTGCAGACGCATCTGTCCGTCCGCCGCTGTCTCCACGAAGCCCACCTGCTCCGCCTCCGGCTCCAGATCCAGCAGGAGCGACGCCAGCCTCCGGCTGCAGCGCCCGCGAAACGGGCGTCGTCACCAGCACCGTAATATTTTGGTCGGGTCAGCCAGCAGATATTGAATCTCCATCCGCGTCTCTCCTCTCAGCAAGTTAAATTTTTCTCCATTATATCCGCTTTTTCACGGAAATTCAATGCCGCCCACGGAAAAATCCCCGCAAATTCCCCGCCGGGCGGCTTTTGTGCTTGCAATCCGCCCCGCGCTGTGGTAGTATTAAGTCTACGATGTGAATTTTATGCCCATGCGGCAGCAAATAAGTTGGAGGGAAAACCTGATGGTTATTTTTGTTACAATTCTGCAGCTGATCTCCGCGCTGATTCTGATTGATAACACTGACACGGAAAACCTTGTCCTCGTGGTTTTTGGAGGACTGGATCAGCGTGTTTTTGATATTTTCCGTGCCTTGCTTAAAATTTACGGCATCCTCCGTTTCCGCCGGGAGGGTCCCGCAACGCAGCAGCGTGTCGATGTCGGCTTTGAGCTTAATTTCAAGATGATCTTCATAGACGAGGATCTTGTCAATCAGCAGCTCCAGGTCGTTCCGCTCCAGCTTGTCCTTTTCCAGAATGTCGCGAAACACGTCGATGGCGGTCTTTGCCACGCGGTTCACCTGAATGATGGTGTTGCGCTTGTCGCTCAACAGGTCGATCTGGTGGTGGATGCCGTCGATCTTCTTCTGGAGGTCAGCTTCCATCTCATCATACAGCGTCTCGATGGAGGCTTCCTGCTCGGGCTTTTTCATGATCTCCCGGATGCGCTGGCGCTTTGTGACCTTCAGCTCCTCGGTGAGATCGGCCAGCACCGCTGCCAGATTGTCGGCAGACTGCTCCGTTTCCGCCACCTGATCGTTCTCGCGCTTCAGCTCCTCGTTGAGCTGTTCCAGCATGGCGGCAGAACTGTCCGCCAGCTTGCGCACATAGCTCTTCAGCAGCTCGTCCAGCCGGTCAACGCGGATATGGTGGCTGGTGCAGCCCTTGAGGCCGCGCCGGTGGTACGTGCCACAGGTGTAGGCGGGGGCCAAATCGCTGCGGCTCATGGCGAACAGCGGGCTGCCGCAGTCGCCGCACTGCAAAAAGCCGGAGTACACGTTGTCGTTGATCTTCACGCCGCGGTAGTTGCTGCGGCTGCGCTTTTCCCGCAGCGCGCGGGTGATGGCGAAGGTGCGGTAGTCGATGATGGCCTGATGGTGGTTTTCGATGACGATGTGCTCATCGTCGTTGCGCTTGATGTCCCTGCCGTTGATCTTGGCGCGGGTATACTTGCCCTGCCGGAGCGTGCCAATATAAAAATCGTTGTCCAGAATGCCCTGCACCGTGGCGATGGCCCATGCGTTTTTTGCTTCCCGTTTCGTTTTCTTGCCCGCCGCCTCCTTGCGCATCCGCTCGGACATGCGCGGCGTGGGAACGCCTTGATCGGTGAGATAGTTGGCAATTTTCTTGTAGCCCCAACCGGCGTTGCTATAGAGGTCAAAAATCCTGCGGACGGTCTCGGCCTCGGTGGGGATGATCTCAAACTGCTTGTCCTCGGTGACGAGATAGCCGTAGGGCGCGGCGCAGATCCACTCGCCGTCGTTCTGCCGCCGCTTCACAACGCTGCGCACCTTGCGGGAGGTGTCCGTGACGGGCATCTCGTTCACGAGAAACTGAAACTGAATTTTCAGCCAGTCGTCGTCATTGGGGAAGTCCACGCCGTCCCCGATGGAGACGATCCGGACGCCCGCGTCGCGCAGGTCTTCCAGCTCTACCAGTCCGCGCGAGTTGCGGCGGGAGAAACGGGAAAAATCCTTGATGATGAGAATATCGTACTTGTGGGACATAAGTCCCCGGCGCATCTCCTGATAGCCCTCGCGCTGCTCAAACGTGTAGCCGGAGCGGTCGCGGTCTTCAAAAAACGTCAGCGTGCTGCCGGGGAAGTGGGTTTTTACATAGTCCTCGATGATGGCCTTCTGGTTTTCAATCGAGATGTTCTTTTGATCCTGCTCATCATCCACGGAAATGCGGGCATAGCCCGCAATGTCAAATGTTTCAATCATGGTCATTCGCCCTTGAGATATTTTTCCGTCTGCCGGTCAAACTCGGAGATGTATTCAGCGTCTTGCTTCTTGCGGAATTGATCGTAAATTGCGCCGACCTTTTTCGCTGCCGCTTCCCGCGAAATGCGACCCTTTTCCGTCCAGCACCTTGCGGCGGTTGTTGGTCAGAAATCGGTCGGTTTCGTTCAGCCAGTCCTGCATACTCATCAGCTGCTCGTCCTCTGCCATCAGCTCAGCGTAGTCGATAAACATGGTCACCAGCCGGTTCAGGCGGGACAGCTCCTTTTCGTTCAGGTAGTTTTTCGCCACCAGCGTGTCGCTTTTGAGAATCTTTCCATCCGGCGCGCCCTTCCATGTGGTAAGACCCATCGTGGGGCTGTCCAGCGTTGCCCGCTCGGAAATCAGCTCCGCGGCAGTCTTGCCGGTAACGGCGTAGTGCAGTTTGTTCTGGACAAATGCGTAGAACGCTTTCGTCGTGTCGCTGTTTTTGTCGTAATCATAGCTGCACTGCTCGAAGACGTCTGCGATTTTTTGATAAGCTCGCCGTTCACTGGCGCGAATCTCGCGGATGCGCTCCAGCAGTTCGTCGAAGTAATCCTTGCCGAACGGACGGCCGTTCTTCATCAACTCGTCATTCAGCACAAAGCCCTTCTGGATGTACTCTTTGAGTGTCTTCGTCGCCCACTGACGAAAGCGCGTGGCCTTTTGGAGTTCACGCGGTAACCCACGGCGATGATGGCGTCGAGGTTGTAGTGCTGGGTCAGATAGTTTTTTCCGTCGGCGGCAGTTGCCGAGAATTTCTCGGTAACTGCTTCTCGATTCAATTCGCTTTCCGCGAAGATGTTCTTCAAGTGCAGGGAGATGTTATCCGGCGTGCAGCCGAACAGCTCAGCCATCGCCTTCTGCGTCAGCCAGAATGTCTCGTCCTTGAATACGACGCTGACAAACTCTTTTCCGTTTTCATCGCTGTACAGCAGAATTTCACTGCGTTCCATCATTTCATTTTCCATTTGAATTCTCCTCCGTCTTCTCGTTCAGCGTCCCAAGCCAGCCACACAGATTTTTAATCCTCAAGCAGCTGAAGTCCGTTGTTTTCAATCTCTTTCATTTGGTTTTCTCCGTTCCTTGCAAGGCAAATGTGCCACGTATATCTATTTACAGATATCTTATTTCAGATAATATTGTACATGACGTTTTCGCTTTTTGCAAGGGTAAAAAGAAAAAAGGGCGGAAGGGATTGTTCCCTTCCGCCCAATATTCAGTGCTCCATGCCCACGGCGCGCTGCTTTTTCGCCTGCTGCACGGCCTTTTCGGCGCTGCGGCGGCGGTTGAAGAGCAGCAGATCCCGCGTGTTCTCGTAAAGGTCGCCCTTGCCTGACTCGAACACGGCAACCATGTATTTCTTCGTCTTATACTTGACGTAAATCTCTTTCAGCCCCTCCCGCAGGACGGGGTCAATTTTTTCTGCATTCGTCAGCCAGATTTCAACAAGCTTCTGATCGTCCCTGACGTTCATCTCCAAATAGAACCGACCTCCTTCAGCATCCTTAGTTTCCTCATCTTTCCTGCTGCTTATGCGTGGCCACCTGCTTCGCCGCCTGCAAAATCTCCGGGCAGGATGCCATCCACCATGCGGTGCAGCTCGTCCAGCTCCCCAGCTTTTCGTTAATCTCCAATTTTTTCAGAACGCTTTCCTTGGAGGCAGCGCCCAACTGCTTCTCCAGCGCCGCGTCTCGGCGGTCAGGGTCTTGTAGGCCGCGTCGTATTTCTGAGTTTCGTCCGCAGGGCTTCCCGCGCCGGGGATGTACTTTCCCAGCAGCACTTCCAGCTCGTCCAGCTTGGCCTTTTGTTGAACGGATTGGTGTCGTTCAGAATCGCCATGATCTGCTCCTTCATCCGGTTCAGGTGGACGGCCTCCTTGAACAGCCGCGGCGGGATATGGTCGCGCCCGGTTTCGCTGGCGCTCTCGCCGCGCTCTAGGTCGGGGTATTTCTTGACCATATGCTCCCAGAAACGGTCCTGCCACTGCGTCAGCTTCTTCTTGTTGCCGACGATTTCCTTAGCGGAGAGCCGTTTGTCCTCCGTCAGCGGGACAAAGCAAAGGTGCATATGGGGCGTTTTTTCGTCCATATGCACCACGGCAGAGATAATCGTTTTCGGGTTTTGATGCTGCTTAATGAAGTCCACCGCCTCCTGAAAATAGGCTTTGACCTCGGCCTTTTTCCTGCTTAAAGAACTCCGGGCTGGCCGTCACCAGCGCCTCCACCACGCGCACGCTGTCCGACCGCGTGCGGCAGCCCGCCTCCGCAATCTGCTTTTCGGACCTCCGCGCGATATTTGCGCTGCGGCGTCACCAGATGAAAGTTGAGGTGACTGCGGGACGTGTCCACATCGGGATTGCTGGCGTATTTCTCCTTGGTACGCTCGTTGTGAGCCTCAATATGCCCGATTTCCGGCCCCTTGTACTTGGCAAAGCGGAGAATGGCGTACTGTGCTTTCATCGGCGCGCCCCTCGCTTCACCCACACGATGTCGCAGTCCAGCACGTCGGCCAGCTCCACGACCTCCTTATAGCGGATGCTCTCCCGCTGCAATTTTGCGGACAGGTTGGAGACGCTGTCGCTCCAATCGTATTCGTCAGCCAGCCGGTCAACGACCTCCTGCATCGTAAAACCGGCGCGGACGATCTGCGCCTTGATCTCATTTCTGACGTTCATAAAAACCTCCAATTCTTCGTTATGAAAACAGCGAAGCGGGTACGCTCTCCAACGCATCCGCTTCGCTGTCTGGTGTAAAAATCTGTTCTGCTCAAATCCGCTGGAAACGCGGCGGTCGATGCCCTCTTCATAGGTGAGGGGTATCGACTTTACGAAACCGTGTGGCATTTCATAAAACCGTGCATATGCACACTTTTTCGTAATGCCGGTACGCTGTTCCGAGCAGCGCGTTTTCGTGAAATGGTTTCGTTTCCGCGCAAATTTCTTTCCGGTTCTTATCACTCTTGAAAATACCCTCTCCTTTTCAGCTCCTTCAAATCAAAAATCACATCTTCGACACGGAGCTTGGCGAGCGCGCTGAGTTCGTAAATGTCGTAGGCGTTATCGATGAAAAGCAGCGTCATCAGCAGCTTCTGCGTGCAGGTCAGGTCGCTGTCGTACAAGTGAAACAGCGGCAGTTCCTTATAATAAATTCTTCCCATTGCATCCTCCTTCACGGCTGAACTTGAAAACATCTATCCCATCCATCCCATCCATCCGGGGTTTTGGGGATGCTTGGGATGGATGGGATGGAGAATTTCGTGTCTGAGCTCAAAAACCGGCGGCGCGACCAGCGCCTCGATGCCCCAGAAGCCGTTGACCCGCTTGCCGAGGGCATTCTGGATGTGATTGTCATGCTCTAAGCCGAACTCGTCGGCGTGCTTTTTGAGGGTCATGCTCACCGTCCGCGCGGAGCGCGGCTTGTAGGCGTTGTCGCTGCACCACAGGCAATAGATGCCGTACAGCGCGGCGGACGGGATGGCGCTGTCGGCCTTCAGGCGGATGTAGCCCTCGGAGCGGAGGAAGAGCAGCACATTGTCGGCCTCGCGGCGCGCATCCTCACGGTTTGCTTTCGTCTGCGAGCTTTCGGTGAAGCGGAAGTTATTACTTTGCAAGCGCCGCAGACCTTCGAGACACCAGAGGAATATCCCCTCGATTTCGGCACAGAGCTTGTCCGCGAGAAAGGGGTCGTCCTCCCGGTTCGGCGGCTTTTTCTTCACTGACAAAATGAGCTGCCGGCGGTAAAAGCCGTCCGAGTGGTCGTAAAGCGATTCGAGATCCCCGTTGGAAAAGGCCAAAAACCGGACATACATCTGCCCTTGATAGCTCTGCTCGCCCTTGCGCTCCAAGTCCATAGGCATTTCGGCAGTGATGAGGGACTTGAGATAGTGGGTGGATTTCAGCGCTTCCAGCTTCATGTCGTCATCCACCATCAAAAGCTCGTGCTCCAGATCGGCTCTGGCGAAGGGGCTGCGCTCCACCTTGGCGATGCTGCCGTTTTTCAGGTTGCTACCGAGCAGCTTCTGCATCACCACGCCGATGCGGCTCTTGCCCTCGCCGCCGTTGCCCTTTGAGCAGCATCATCACCTGCCCGCGGTTCGTCGGAATCAGGCAGTAGCCGAGGTATTCCTGCAAGGTCAAAATGTCCTCCGCTTCCAGCAGGTCAGACAAAAACCGCAGCCACGTCTCCGGCTGCGGCGCGCTGGGGTCATATCGGATGGGGAGCCGGTTGCGACAGAACTCTTTTTCGGCGCAAAACTCACCATTTAGAAACAGCGTGCCGTTGGCAACGTGGATGCGATCCTCCTGAATGGGCAGCTCCGGCGTGTAAGCTTCCAGCCTGAGCGTTTCCAGAAGAGTGGTGGCGCGGCGGGCGGTGCCGCTGGTGAAGTGCGGGCGCAGCATCTCATAGATCTGCTTGCGGATGCCTTCCTCGTCGGCAACGCGACCCTCCACGGTGAAAAAGCTGCCGTCCACGCAGACCATCGGGTGCGCCGATAGAAAGTCCTCGCAGAACAGGACTTCGTTGAAATGCTTGTCCTGCATCCAGCGCGGCGGTTCATTTCGTTCCATGTTCGTCCTCCCTGATCTGCCGGTTTCGCGCCTCCATCCGCATGAGCCGATCGTCCTTCTGCAAGTCGGCTACCACCTCGCCGCGCTCCTGCGGGCGTGCCGCAGGCCAGAATGTCCAGCATATTCCCGATGCGCTCGAGCATATGGCAGGCCTCCGCATAGCGCGGGTCGATGGCGTCCTCCGGCGATTGCGGGGCACAATTCGTCTCCCAGTCCTGCAAGATTTGCAGGTAGTCCCCAGCACGCGGAAGCAGCGCCGCTCGGCTTCCGCCTGCGAGTTCCCGCGCTGTAGCTTTGCAAGAATGGACGGCTTCTGCCCGGCGACGCCGAAATCCGCCGCCAGCTTCTTCGCCGCGTCATAGCTGCTCAGGCCGAACAGCCTTGCCGCAAGGTCGATCACATCGCCGCTTGCCCCGCAGCCGAAGCAGTAGAAGTAATCCTCGTTCAGCTTCATGCTGGGCGTGCGGTCAGCGTGGAAGGGACAGCAGACCATGTTGCCTTGCTGATATACGGAGAAAAGGTCTTAGACCGACGAAATCAGGCACTTATGCAAGTTAAATAGCAAAATGCCTCCTGTTTTCTTGCAAAAATGCAAGAGCACGGGAGGCCTTTTGTCGAAATGGATATTCAAGTCATTTTACAAAACAATTATAGAACATTTGTACTAGATTTAGAGTGAAGTATGTGCTATACTGAATTTACAATATCTGCTTTTCGCAGGATTTTACTGGAATCGGAGGCGATATGTTCATGAGCAACGAATCGGTATTTCTCCCCGCGGCTGTCCGTGACCGCATCTGAGATCTGATGAAGTCCCGGAAGGTCACGCAGGCAGAGCTGGCCGCAAAAATCGGCTGCTCGGAAAGTGCGCTGAGCCGCTTCATCAGCGGCAAGACGGACAAGCTGGGTGACGAAAATATCATCTGCATCGCCCGCGTGTTTGAGGTGTCCACTGACTTCCTCTTGGGCGAGGTGGATGAGCCGGATCGTAAAACCTACGACATTTCGGAGATTGGCCTCTCCGTCGAGGCGGCGCGGAATCTCTACACGCAGAAGGTCAATCCCAAAATCGTCAGCTATCTTCTGGAAAATCCACAGTTTGCCGATACCACATACCAGATCGCCCGATATCTGGACAACGAGCTGACCGCCGGATTTGCCGCGCAGAATCAGCTTTATTCGATGGTTTCGTCCATGCTGGGCGCATCGCCGCAGGCCGCGGATGAAGTTAAAAGCCTACGGACACCAATCGATCAGGCGGAATTAAGCTCCATTCAGAACTCCTTTATGAAGGCTGTCCGTGCCGTGAAAAAGGAAGCCGAGGTGGAGATGCCGCCCACGCGCCAGCTTACGGCGCAGGCGATGAAGAGCATCTATGCGGAGTTGACCAAGGGCGGTCAAAGACTGAACCGAAAAATCACAAAGGAGCAGATTGCGGACGCGGTGGCAGCCTCCGTTTCCCATCTGCCCGGTGTTGACACGGCGCAGGTCAGAAGGCTATTCCTTTCCATGACCGGCGCGGCGGCAAGCGATGAACCAGACCAGCATGACCAATGAGCGGCTTTGCGCCTTGGCTCAGAAGAGCGATGAGATCGCGCGGGAGCTTCTTGTGGAGAAGAACATGGGCTTCATCGTTCAGACGGCTGATCTCGTATATCGGAGTTCGTCGCTGGAGGGCAGCGACCTGAACATCGACGTGGACGATCTGGTGCAGGAGGGCAGCATTGGGCTGCTGCGTGCGGTCGATGGCTTCGACCCGGCGCGGAAGCTCAAGTTCCTGACCTATGCTGCGCCTGCCATCAAGAACGCCATGCTCGACCTCGTACATACAGCGCAGATGTCCTTCGAGTATCGCATGGCGACCGCAAAAGTGCAGGACGGCGTGGAGGGACTTGGCCTTGAGCGCGTGCATCTTGATGAGATCCTGCCCGGCGATGAGCGGCTGCTGCGGATCGAGGCGATTGCCGATCCGTATGCGCTGCCTCCAGAGGAGGCTTTCATCAAAGCGGAAACCCTGTGGGAGCTTTATGCGGCGCTGGACAAGCTGAAGCCGCGGGAGCAGACGTATCTGCTGTATCGCTTCGGCTTTGCGGACGATGTTGAACACACGCTGATCGGCACAGCGATACATTTTCATCTGAGCGAGAACCGGGCAAAGCTGCTGGAGGAACAGTCGCTGGATACGCTTCGGAAGGAGATGCCGTAAGACGAAGGAACGTCGCTGCGGCGGGACGGGGGCTTTATATACCTCTGCTTCCTTTTCCGGCCAGTCGGATTTTGCTTCTCAAAAATCCTGCGTTTGTGCCGTAACCCCCGTCACAAAATCCGCCTGTCCTACTGCCGCGAAAAAGCGTTTGTCGCCACACTCTGCCGCACCGCAGAGTATGCCGCCACCCCTTTCCCGCGTCAGCCGGAAGCAAAGGTATAACACACTAGACTTTCCTGCGGAAAATCGTGTGCCAACAGGGATGCTTCTCGCCCCTATTGGAAACCCAGCGGCAAAGAGATGTTCCCTTTGCAATCCCTCATTTCCCTCGCAGGTGCATATACAAACTGCAAAAGGCAGCTTGTCATCCCTGCTCCGAAAATGCAAAAGGCGGTCCGTGCCGATGAGGAACGGACTGCCTTTTTTGCGACAACCTCAATTTTATCATCGTGCAAGAAATGGCAAAATTAAGATTGACGGTGATGCAATTCGCGGGTATACTGTAATTGCATCATTCGATGAGATTTGATGAAATTAAAACCCGAATGAGGATATTGCATGATAGCATTCAACTTCAAAGCAGAATATCAAAAGCTTCTGACGCCGGAGGTCGTGGCCTACCTGACGCAGATTCACGAATACAAGGGGCAGCAGAATCTTTTTATCGAGGCCAAAGCGGACGCACTGTCCAACCTTTTGGAGGTTGCGAAGATCCAGAGCACCGAGGCGTCCAACCGCATCGAGGGCATCATTACCACGGACGACCGCCTGAAAAAGATCGTCCGCGAAAAGACCATGCCCCAGACCCGCAACGAAAAGGAGATCGCCGGTTATCGTGACGTGCTGGCAACGATCCACGAAAGCCACGATTATATCCAGCCCAAGCCGTCGGTTATTTTGCAGCTTCACCGGGATCTGTACAAATTCAGCGGCAAGTCCATCGGCGGCAGCTTCAAAAATTCGGACAACGTGATTGCCGAAGAATTGCCAAACGGCCAGCAGATCGTCCGCTTCCGGCCTGTCTCTGCATGGGAAACACCGGGGGCCGTCGCTGCGCTATGCGATGCTTTCCAGACGGCCATACAGGACACCGAACTTGATCCACTGCTGCTCATTCCAATCTTTATTCTGGACTTTCTCTGTATTCATCCCTTCAACGATGGCAACGGCCGCATGAGCAGGCTCCTGACGCTGCTGCTTTTGTACCGCTCCGGCTATATCGTTGGCAAATATATCAGTATCGAAAAGCTGATCTCCGATACCAAGGAGACCTATTATGAATCCCTGCAAGCCAGCTGAATGGATTGGAAAAAGCAAGGTGATCAATCACCATCAGGACGTGCCGTTTCGGGTGTTGGAGCGCAAGTATAGCTTTGATGAAAACGGACAGACAGACGCGGACAACGGCAGCGAAAACATGATCATCCGGGGCGATAATCTGGAAGCCCTGAAAGCGCTGCTTCCCCGGTATGAGGGGCGCGTGAAGTGCATTTATATCGATCCGCCATACAACACCGGCAACGAGGGCTGGGTCTACAACGATAACGTCAACGACCCGAAGATCAAAAAGTGGCTGGGCGCGGTGGTCGGCAAAGAGGGCGAGGACTTGACCCGCCACGACAAGTGGCTGTGCATGATGTACCCGCGCTTGAAGCTGCTGCAAAAGTTGCTGGCGGAGGACGGCGCTATTTTTATTAGCATTGATGATACGGAGTATGCCAATCTCAAGCTGATTTATGATGAGATTTTCGGAAGCAACTGCTTTGTTTCCAATATCTCCTGGCAGCGTACATATTCCACCCGCAATGACTCCAAGGGTATTGTGAACGAGGTAGAACACGGAGATGCAAGTGCCCCCGGCGCAGCAACTCACCCCGGCATGGTTTATGCTATCCAGCACCCAATTACCGGTAAACTCTTGTATCCGCCAAATGGGCGCCACTGGACATTTGGGCAGGATCAGATGTTGCAGATAATGCTTCACTGGTCTTATTACGAATTGAGACCGATTGATGATTATGAAAAACGGGTCTCTATTTGCGGTCAGTCAAACACAGTCCCTAAAGAGATAAACGCTATTATGCTTTCTGCGCCATTGGAAGAATTGGCATCTAAAGCCGTTTTGCGCTATCAAATCGGAAAGTGGCCCATACTGTATTTTACAAGTGGCGGTCGTGGCGGCATGGCTTGCAAGCGTTATCTTGAGGAAATGGGTGGAAGAATTGTAACCAACCTTTGGCCTTATGAGGAAGTAGGTCACACAGACGAGGCTGCCAAGGTGCTTAAGGCAATTTTTGACGGAAAGTCCTCGTTTGATACGCCAAAACCACCACGCCTGATTGAGCGCATTTTACAGATTGCTGGAGACAATAACACACTCATCCTCGATTCCTTCGCCGGTTCCGGCACCACCGCTCATGCCGTTCTCAACATGAACAAAGCCGATGGCGGACACCGCAAGTTCATCCTCGTTGAGATGATGGACTACGCCGACAGCATCACCGCCGAGCGCGTGAAGCGCGTGATCCGTGGCTATGGCGAGGGCAAGAACGCCGTGGAGGGTACGGGCGGCAATTTCAGCTTCTATGATCTGGGCGAACCGCTGCTGCACGGTGATGTGCTCAACGAAAATGTGGGCGTGGAAAAGATCCGGGAGTATGTGTACTTTACAGATACGAAAGCCTCTCTGCCGGAATCGCACCCGGACGAACCGTATTTTATGGGTGTCCACATTGGCAGCGCTTATTATTTCTATTATGAAAAGCAGAAAATACCCCGAAAAATCCCCGGATATTACGAGACTGAATGTTCCGTGAAGAGAAAGAAGGATATAATGGCTTTTTACATACTGGCTTCCAGACGAGCAGGGGCAGAAGCAGGAACACAAAACAAATAATAATTCCGTTATTATTATCGGGGCAAATGGCTCTGGCAAGAGCCATCTCGGCGCATGGATTGAGCAACAAGATCTTGAGAATGTTCATCGAATTGGCGCACAACGGAATCTGAACTTTAATGAAGACATAGCGCTGAAAAGCTATTCGCAGGCCGAAAATTTCGTTTTCTACGGAACCGATAACAAGGGATACGTCGAAAGGAAAGATAAAGCTTACAGATGGGAATGGGGTAAATATACAACTAAATTAGTGGATGACTTTGAAAACGTCCTTGCGGCTTTGATCGCGCTAAAGAATAATGAGAATGACCTTTTGTAAAGCAGTGCAGGAAGCTGAGGAACGCAACATCTCGAAACCGTGCGTTCCGATCACTGTATTAGATAAATTACAGAGTATTTGGAAAGAAGTTCTGCCACAAAGGGATTTAATTCTTGAAGATTCCAAATTTATGCAACCTTTGAAAAAAGCGGAGAGCCGGTCAAGTATTCTGCGAATCAAATGAGTGATGGCGAACGTGCTGTGCTATACCTTTTCGGCTCAAGTTTTATGTGCTCCAAAGAATAAAATGCTCATCATGGATGAACCAGAAATTCATTTGCACCGCTCGATAATGAATCGCTTGTGGATGGCGCTGAACGTTATCGTCCTGACTGTCTGTTCATTTATATTACGCACGACACCCAATTTGCAGCTATGCATCCCAATGCAGATAAACTCTGGATCAAAGAGTATGACGGTCAGAATTGGAAACTTGAAAAGATAGATAGCGCTGATCTCCCTGAAGAACTGCTGCTGGATATTCTAGGAAGCCGCAAAAATGTTCTATTTGTTGAAGGTGAGAGAAACAGCTATGATACTCAGTTATACACGGAACTGTACCCCAATTATCACATTGTTCCCTGCGGTAGCTGTACGCAAGTAATTGCCCGCACGAAAGCATTTCGTAATAATCAGGCGCTGCATGATTGTGATGTATATGGTATCATAGATAGAGACTTCCGCTCTGACTATGAAATAGAGAAATACAGAGAAGACCGTATTTTCACAATCAATGTGGCAGAAGTCGAAAACCTATTCATTGTGGAGGGTTTAGTTCGATTGATTGCTTCGCATATGGCAAAAAGATCAAGGCGCAGTATTTGAAGCGGTAAAGAAATATGTAATCGAAGATCGATTTGCCAAACAACTCAATGGTCAAATATGCGAAGGAACTGTCGCACAAATCAAATATAAACTTATGTGCGCTGAAATCTCAAAGAAAAACGAGTCCGAGGCAAAATCCAGCTTAGATGCTGCAATAGCCGGGATAAACTACGATGCTATTCGAGCAGAACAGGAACAGAAATTTCAAGCCGCACTTCAGGGCGGAGAAATACGCAGAAGCTATCAAAGTGTTTAATTATAAAACATTTCAACTTCTGTTGGACACTTTTTGACATTGATAATAAGGGATACTGCTCCTTAGTAATTGCGCTTTTGCACGGGGATAAACACGATGACATTGTGAATGCTCTTGCTCGTATCTTCCAACCGATATTCCAAGGTAAC
>VOFG01002263.1_pt1 | contig 22401 bp, 34 predicted proteins | sample 5384171 | NCBI WGS metagenome assembly VOFG01 (sample SAMN12384726, study PRJNA508395) | human gut metagenome | isolation source: healthy gut F | host: Homo sapiens | reverse complement strand
AGTAGACCTCTGATGTCATACTCGTCTTTTTCTTCGGATTGGCTCAAATTAGGACTGTTATAGCCTCTGATAACGCCTTAATTGCGTCTTTACTCTTGCCACAACCTCTAAAGGATTAAACGGTTTCGTTATATAATCATCCGCACCAATCGTAAGCCCCATAATCTTGTCGCTATCCTCAATTTTGGCGGTAAGCATAATAATAGGGAAGTAAAACTTTTTCCCGAATTTTTTGGCAAAGTCGAAAACCATCAATATCCGGCAGCATAATATCAAGTATCGCTAAATCAATCTGCGACTGTTTGATACATTTCATCGCCTCTAACCCATTATAACATTTATATACTGAATAACCATCGTTACTCAAATACACTTCAAGCAGATCAACGATTTCTTTTTCGTCATCCACAATTAAAATCTTCTTGTTCATTGAACCTACACCTCATTTTCGGGTACGGCTTCCATTATGTCGCCAAAATCACACTCTAAGTATTCGCATATATTCAACAGCACGGGAAGGGTAACATTTTCATTTTTCCGAGTTTCGCAAATGTACTTTTTGCTTGCCCCGACCGCTTCTCGTAATTGACTCTTTTTTCATTCCCTTGTCAATCAGAAGTTTCCAAAGTTTGTTGTACCGTACTTTCATTTCCGCACCTCCACCCAAATATAGTTTGTATTATAGCACTTTGAGAGTGAAATTCCAATTATTAAGTCTGTATTTTGAGACTTTTAGTTTTTCAAACCGGTGCAAGATGGCGGGTATGGAATCTCAGATTACAATTGACGTCTTTCTCAAGAAGAACTGGCTGCCAAAGTTAATGTTACACGCCCTACTATCAATTTACTAGAAGGCGGAAAGTTTAATCCCAGTCTTCAAACTTTGTATTCGAATATGTAAAGTACTTAACAAAACATTAAACGATTTATTTTGGGAGGAGGACAACTTATGAAAACCACCATTCACTGTGATGAAAGGATCACAAATATTCGGAACTCAATTTATGTTAAACTTTGGGGTATAATTATATTAGATACTCTTGCTTATCTACTAGATTATTTTTTTTTCAAACAAGGCTAAACGGTTTGGGTTATTCCATTAGCGCCTTGTGTGTTAATCATTTGGATGTCAATAAAGGAGTTCTTTTTAATGGAACCCAACATTTTCCACACTGGTGTTGGCTATTTGCACTATGCTATTCTAGTTTAAATAGTATTACCATTTTTTTGTTATGAGTTCCCAAATTGATACTTTTTTTCTATCTTGAACAGTTTAATCAAAGAATTATTGTCTCCTTAATATTTCTAACTGTTTATTTCCTTGTAACATTGTTATTTTTATACATTTCTTATCGTATTGCTATAAGAAAAATTAAAAACTTTCTACTGACATCTAATTATGTAAAATTAAATGATTATCAATCCCACATTCTTCTTTTAATAAAGCGATAAGGTTTCCCCTTATCGCTTTACATGAAATTAATAATAAGAGTGCTGCTTAATGCTTATTTTCTATAACACAGTTTAATAAAACAGGCTGGGTAAATAACCATAATACTGCGAATAGCAATAAAAAATCCTACAAATTTACCGATTGCAGCTATTCCTGAATAATCCCCATCATAAGCGGCAATGATTGAACCAACAACAAATATTAAAATAAACGCCAATATATGCATAACTGCCACCTCCGTAAATGTTCTATTTAACTCATTTATCATGCATCTGTTCCTTATGCTTTATTTATAGCACTTTATACTGTCCAATAATCATCCCTTGTACATACAACATAATCGGTGTATCTTGCGGCTGTTGTGTTCGTAGAATTCGATGATTTCAGGAAGGTTGTCATTGACGGCATCAAATTCAAGATTCTGTTCCCGGCACCATTCGACAACTTTCGACAGAGCCTTCACCGGCGCGGCAGGTCCAGAGAATGAGTTTGTTGCCGTTGCGTTTCCATTCCTGGAGATATTCAATCAGTGCATAGTTCATATTCAAAGCCGGACTGCTTTTTAATCGTTTGTTCAATCGTATTTACTTCTATTTTTTCATTTTTATCCGCAATCTTCTGAACTGCGGTCAAAACTTCATCAAAACATCCTCTGAATTTTTGATTGCCAGAATACCTGTCTGCTCTGTTATCCCTGTCAGTTTCTTTGCTGTATCATAAGTCATCATGAAGTAGGGGCTTCCAGGAACGACCGGGCTATTCTCCATTAAATCAGACCTATTGTATGTGCCTACAACAACGGCTTCCACATCAAAGGTTCTACCATCAAAAAGCTCTGCCCGCAATCTTCAAAGTATCGCCAACTTTTGCTATATCTTCTTCAACCAATATTCCATTTTTCTCAACCATATCATCGTAATCTGCCGTTCCAGAGGATAGCGCCGCCTGCTTTTCTTCCGTCTGCTCCCGGTTTAAGGTTGGAAAGAAGTCTGAAATGCTTGTGATAGAACCACTTTCGCCCGAAAAAAGTAACCGTCATATAAACGCTGTCGAATGCGGTGATTTTTCTATCCCGTCCACCTTTTCTAATTCCTGCATCAATGCCTGATCTTCAAGCGGGTTTTCTTCCAGCTGCAGTTTTGAACTTCCGTATGGCTCCGCTTCGTTATCGAAAGAGCTACCCACTGTATTTCTTATTTGTATAAGAATGTTACCGGCAGGATAATATTTGAAACTTGCCTGTTTTGCCGGATCAATAGAACCAGCAACCGTAGAAGTAACCAATAAAAGAGCCCCGCTTACTCCAAGCATTAAAAGCGTCAGGACTGCCTTTTGTTTGTTTCTTTGTATATTTATTTTCGCCAGATTAAACGGCGTAAGTTTCCGATGCAGTTTTGAGCTGCTTTTTGCCTTTCCAGCATACGCAAGGTATTTAGCACCCTCTACCGGGGAAGTATTCATTGCTACTCGGACAGGCTTAAAATGGCAATATTCACTATTACAAAGGCTACTGCGGCAATCAATACAGCATAAATAACTGTTGTTTTTAGCCGGAATCCATCAGGACAGCCAATAAATCCAATCAGTACGCCCGTGACAAGTCCTAAAGGAATACCGGTCAAGGCATATAACCGTCCCTCTTTTCTTGCCATCCGCTTAATCTGCCTTTTGTCATGCCAAGTGTCCGAAGTTGCCCAAACATCTGAACATTTTTACAATCTTTGTGTAAAAACACCATAGACAATCGTTGCCGCCAAAATAGCCGTCAACGCCGCCAGTAGTGGTACTGGAATCGGAATACCCGATGTTATCACCCCCGACATAACAGCAATATATTCTGTAAGCATTACCTGCTCCTCGACAATGCCTGTATTTTGTATTGATTTGCTGGCAAAATCAAGAATAGCCGTGGAACTTATGGCGTCTGTGTTCAACCGCGTATATGCTGTAACCTGAAAAGAATCTTTTGCCAAATCTTGGGCAAGCTCTTTACTAACATAAATAAAATATCCGTTGCTTTCTTTCGTATTATTCAAAACACCTGAAAGTGTATATTCTGCTTTCTGTCCTGTTCCAGTCAGGTCAATAGAAATTGAATCGCCAGCCTGATAGGATTTTCCTAAAAAATCAAGGTAGTTCTGGGGGAGCATAATCTCATCCGCTTTCTGCGGCACACTTCCCTGAAAAGTTTTTTTCTTCCTGATGTAAAAAATAATCTTCATTTCCATAAGCAACAGTGATTGTTTTATTTTCCAACATAAAACACACCTAGAGCGGAGTATTCTCCGATCCACGTAATATCTCCGTTTTGACGCAGCAGGGCTGTCTGTTCATCCGTAACTCCCAAAATGCGTCCTCAATGCGGACAATCCGATCTGCAAGGCGGGCAATGTCGTTATTGTGGGTGATCATCACAACAGTTTGCCGGAACTCCGCACTGGTACGCTTGATAAGCCCCAGCACCTCGGCGCTGGTCTTGCTGTCAAGGTTGCCGGTCGGCTCGTCGGCCAGCACAATAGCCGGTTTGGTAATCAGAGCGCGTGCAATCGCCACACGTTGCTGCTGTCCGCCAGAAAGATTGTTCGGCATATTTTTCAGTTTATCTTCCAGTCCCAGCAGGTGAACGATCTCGTCCAAAAACTTCTGATCCACCGTGTCCCCGTCCAGCTCCACCGGCAGGACGATGTTCTCATACACATTCAGGATGGGAACAAGGTTATAGTTCTGGAAGATAAAGCCGATGTTGCGGCGGCGAAAGATGGTAAGCTGCTCGTCGTTCTTCTTTGCCAGTTCTTCGCCTCGGACAATCACGGTTCCGCTGGTGGGAGTGTCCAACCCGCCCATCATGTGAAGCAGGGTGGACTTGCCGCTGCCAGATGTTCCCACAACAGCCACAAACTCGCCGTCCTCCACGGAGAAGTTCACGCCGTCAAGGGCGCGGGTGATGTTCGGTTCTGTACCGTAATACTTTTTCAGGTCAATCGTCTGTAAAACGCTCATATTCAAAACTCCTTTCAAGGCTTCCTACCTGTTGATAAGTGTATTGTAAAACCCAAATGTCCGCGAAATGTTACAGCGGCCCAAAAATTTCATTGAAAATCGGGGTGAAATGTTTTTCCGCCGAAAAACTGCCACTGGCAGCTTTATCGGCACACTGTTGCGAAAAGACTTACGGCGGGCAGCCGAGAATGACCGTCCGCCGCATTCTATTTTGTCGGCAGCATAATGGAAAATTCTGAACCCTTGCCCGGCTCAGAAACCACTTTGATGTAGCCGCCCTGCCGTGTTACGATCTCGCGGGTCAGATACAGGCCAATGTCCACGCCCTGTTGATCGTGTACTTCTTCCTCACGATAAAAGCGCCGGAAGATAGCGGCCTGATTACTTTCGGAAATGCCCTTGCCGGTATCGGCTACTTTGATCTCCACATACATTTCCCACGGTATCACCGACACCGTAATTTTTCCACCTGCCGGAGTATACTTCACCGCATTGTCCAACAGGTTAAAGAGGGCTTCGGATGTCCACTTGCTGTCATGGGAAAAGGTCAAATTCTCCGGGCAGTCCACAGATACAGCGATTTTCTTTTTTTCCGCTGCATACACGATCCCACTCATGGCTTGCGCCACGGTATCAAAGAGGCAGACCGGTTTCTTATTCAACTGGATTACGCCCGTTTCCAACCGTGAGGTTTTCACAAGTGCCTGAAAGAGAAAGTCCAGTTTATCTGTCTGGGTGCGGATTCCACGGATAAAATCCGTGCGTTCTGCCTCAGTCATAGGCTTTTCCAGCAGTGTATCCGTCGCCATTTTCAGATTGCTTACCGGCGTTTTTACCTGATGGGAAATATCCGATACAAGGGTTTGTAACTCCTGCCGTTCCTCGTCCACCCGGCGACGGTTCTCCTGCATGATCTGGTAAAGTCTCGCCAGCCGGTGCCCGATTCTGGCGAGCTGGGTTTCGCTGTCCTCTGGCCGCTGGGGTGCTTCATTTCCGGCGATCATGTGGTCTAAGGTCTGGCACAGGTCAGTGGTAAACTGCGACAGTCGCTTTCCAAACGCCTGCGTCAGTACAAAAATCCCTACAATGGCGCACAGCAGCAGCGCCCGCCTGTCGCAGCACCGCAATCTGTTTTGTCACAAGAAAAAGGGCTATGGTGATCCCGGACATGGAGAGGACAAGTCCCATTGCCACCCGGCCAAACAGCCGCTTTACCGATAGGTTTTGAAACTTCATTTTGCCTCGCCCCCCGTCCATTGATAGCCCATGCCGTAAACGGTCTTGATGTAGGGCGCGCCGCCGTCGGCTTCAATCTTGCTGCGAATCCGGCTGATGGAGGTTGTCAGGGGTGTGTTCGTCCACAAACCGCTCGTCTATATCCCACAGCTTTTCCAAAAGCTGCCCACGGGTCAGCACTTGCCGGGGATTTTTACGAAACAGGTTCAGCATTTTGTACTCCATCGGGGATAGAGTCAGGGGGTTTTCCGTTTAAAGGAAGCCGTCTGCTCCGAAAAGTCCAGAAACAACCGTCCATCGTCGTAAATGTCTTTAGCCGGTTTGTGGTGGTCCAGCATGGCGAACATGGCTTTGATTTTTCCGCTGCAAGGCTCTGATCACAAAGGGCTTTGTGATGTAGTCCACCGCGCCCACCTCATAACCCCGTATCTGGTCGCTCTCCTGATCGTTGGCGGTCAGGAATATTACGATGGTGTCCGGGTGCTGAGGCTTTATTAGCTTGCACAGCTCAAAGCCGTTCCCGTCCGGCAGGTTGATGTCCAGCAGCACTAAATCAAATTCCCGCTGGCGGATGGCGTCGGCTGCGGTTCTGGCATTTAGGGCAGAAGTCACGCCGTAGCCGTCTGCGGTCAGGTTATAGGCCACCATCTTATTCAAAAACTGTCATCCTCTACAATTAAAATCTGCTTCATATCCTCACTTCCTTTGCTTTTGAAACAAGACACAGAACAGTTGAGACAACTTGCCTATGACTATTTAAAAGATGGTCGTCTGAGTATGAGAGGGGGAATACCGATGACAGTATTACCCTGACCGAAAAGGCAAAAATACATTTGAAACAATTGGTGACAAGGAAGGATGTGCTTCCAGTCTGAATATGTTGGCGGTTCTTTTGGGAGCAACCGGCAACGGTAGTATGGCGATCGACCAGCTTTTTCAATGTATTGAGATCGCGCAAAAATATGGCTATCCGATCTATGAGATGATGGGCTATGTCAATATCGGTTGCGAATATCAGGTCATTGGCGCGCATGAAAAGGCTTTTGGTCTATTTTAATCTGGCAGAGGAAGTCATCCGCAAGTATCATTTAGATTGCGATCCGAACCAAAAAGGAGCGCGTGCTGGGTGCATACATCAATATGCAGGACTCTTATATGTCCTTAAAGCAATATGACATGGTGGAAAAAGTTTCATTCTGGAGCGTCCATTGATTGAATATATGCCAGATGAGGAGTGATCCGTTTTGATTATGATGATGGAAAGCCGGGTAAATTGGGTTCTTGGCAAGAAAGACCTGGTCTATGAGAAACTGGATTATCTGATAAAATGTGCCACAGAATATACTGCGATTGGCAATTATATACAAAACTTTACGGAATTATGCCAATTATTGATAGATATGCAGGAATACGATAAATGGAAGCAGGTCATTGAGATCATGGAGAGATATTCGACGAAGGCAAACGTGCTTGACCTCAAGTTGTTTGTCAACGAGATGTGGCGTAAAGTGGTATCAGACCATGGATGATATGCCTTCCTATACGAAAAAAATGCATGGAATTGACAGATCTTTACAATGAGAAGATTGAAAAGGACAGATATGACAAAGAGGCAGCCTATGATGTCAGGGTTGCTTTTGGAAAATAATGAGAGGGAGCGAAACAGGCAAAAAAGAAGTCTGATACCGACCAGTTGACAGGTGTATTCAACCGTTACAAGTTGGGCGAAGATCTTGCCGGTTTCTGCAAAAAAGGATTTACAGCGCCTCTGTGTAGGTATTCTGGATATTGACTGCTTCAAGGAAAAGAATGATACTTACGGACATCTGAGCGGAGACGACTGCTTAAAAGATATCGCCAGTATTATTCAGGATGTTGTCAGCAAGCACTCTGGCAAGGTTTACCGTTATGGCGGGATGAGTTCTTAGTCGTCATCTTAAACCATGAAAATGAGGCGATCAAGAAGATCGCAGACCGATCCGGCAGAAATTGATGGAAAAAGCCATTCCGAATGAAAACTCGCTCGCAGGCGTCCATGTGACCTTGTCGCAGGGTTATAAGAATGGTAAGTTGTCAGAAAACAAGGATTTCCGAACATTTTTGACGAGGCAGACAAGATCCTTTATCGCGTAAAGTGGGCGGCAGGGACAACTATATCGTAGAAGAATAGAAAAGTTAAAGGAGGGTTTTATAAATGGAACAAAGAGACAATATGCACAATGGAAAGTTATATGATCCGAACGATGACAGCGTTATGGAAGAACAGATGGTATGTCTGGATCGTTTGTATGATTTCAACCAGACCAGACCGTCGGAAATGGATAAGCGCAATGCTATCATGAAGGAAATGATGGGAGATGTGGGAAAAGATTGTTACATAGAACCGCCTTTTCATGCAAATTGGGGCGGCAAACATGTACATTTTGGAGACGGAGTTTACGCAAATTTCGGCTTGACCTGTGTAGATGATACCCATATCTATGTAGGCAGCCATACTTTTGGACCAAATGTCGTTTTGGCGACTGCAGGACATCCTATGCTGCCGGAATTGCGCAAACATGGCATCCAGTACAATATGCCGATCCATATCGGGGAGAATTGCTGGCTGGGAGCCGGTGTTATCGTTGTGCCGGGTGTTACGATCGGGGACAATGTCGTGATCGGTGCCAGTAGTGTCGTAAATCCAAGGATATTCCGTCCAATTGGTAGCAATGGGTACGCCATGCCGTGTCGTTCGACGATCAACGACCATGATAAAGAGTACTATTTTAAAAATAAGAAGATTGATTGGTCAGAAATGCAGCAGTTTTTAGATTAGTCATCTGTTTTTCTATTGGAAAGTTTGGCAAGACAGGGTATAATGTCTTTAAATGTACAAATATGTCTTAATAGAGGAAAACGGGGGACATTCATGAAAAAAGAAAAATTACCATTGCTTTTGCCAGTGCGATCGAGGCATTATTTCTCTTGTTGGAAATTTACTTTATGATACACGCCAAAGGCAATTTTCCGGTTTTACTGATTGTTGCCATTTGTATGGTGGCGGTTCTCTTCTTTTCTTGTTTTATCGATCATCGAACTGAGCCAGAAAAATAAAGAAAAGAGAGACTGGATTACGAGGACATCTATAAGGCGCAAAAGGCATCTTATCTTGCACAGAGAAAATACTTTGATGAGTTGAACGAACGCCTGAACCAGTTAGAGGAAAACACGAATTTTCCGGCGGAAGATATTATCACAGCACAAAAGGCAGTTGCAAAGGTAACGATTTCCAGAAGTAAGGAAAATGCAGACGCGCTTATGAATGCCAATGATGAACTGATTCAGCGCGTGTTTGGATTTGAGGAAAACTGGCAGACAATAATGATGCCCTTCTTCGCCAGCAGGAGACACTCTTGCAGCAGACGAGAGAAGAACTCGTGGCTAATAATCAGGGAATGCAGGATCAGTTTGCTGCCCTGCATCAGGCATTGGAGCAGATGAAGCAGGAGATTTCCGATCTGAACTCCGACAGGCAGCACAGCCGGCGGCAAGTCCGGTAGCAGAAAGCCCGGCAGCGGAAGCACAAGCACCGATTCCAGAGGAGCCAGTAGAGGATGATGCTTTTGCAGCAGCCGAGGAAACTCTTGCACAAGAGACTGTGGAAGAACCTGTAATAGAAGAATCCGTAGCCGAACCGATCATAGAAGAAGCGGTTGAAATGCCGGAGGAAGCAGAAGAAGTGACAGCCGCACCGGAGGCAGAGCCTGTTGACAATGGCGGAGAGATCTCGCAGGCAGAGACGATGCCATGCTTGCAAGCCTTGCATCGGATACAGAGGAAATGCGTCAGGATGAGACCGTGATCGAGGAAGATGCTCCGATGGTCGACGAGGGACCGGTCGCAGCCGAGGAGGCTGAGGCGATCGAAGAAGAGGCAGGGGAGACAGAAGAAGTACCTGTCATGGAGGACATGCCATCTGTAGATGATCTGCCAAGTCTGGACGAGTTGGATGATCTGGATGCTGCGGATCTTGAGGAATATACAGAAAGTGCAGACGATCTGCCGGATCTGGATGCTATAGCAGAGCCGGAACCAATGCCGGAGCCTGCCGCTGAAGAAAAGCCACCAATGCCGGATTTGTCGATCCGCATAAGGTCTTGTCACCGGATGAGATCGCAGCCTTATTTGCAAATATGTAAAAATCAGGGTCGTGATGCGAAATCACGGCTCCTTTTTGAATGGCATATAAATATATTTTTATCAAATTTGAGAAATCAAAATTTATTTAGAAAAAAATGAAAAAAGTACTTGCTTTTTTCATCGAGTCGTAGTAATATATTTTTGTCGTCAGGAACGACAGACAAGTATATGCGCGATTAATTTCACCTGGCAGAGCACCTGACTCTTAATCAGGGTGTCCAGGGTTCGAAACCCCCCGATCGCGCATTTGAAGAGTGTCGGACTTAGAAATGTCTAGGTTTGGCGCTTTTTTTTTTCCAAAAATTTCCCTGTCGGTCGGCAGAGGATCTCCAGACCAGTGCGATAAAAAGTGAACTAAATTCGTTAATAAACGTATAGTGGAAAAAAACCGGCAATGCTATACTAAATGCAGAATAAGGATCATAGGTCTTATAACAGAGCCTTGTATAATTTTAAATAATTTGAGGAGGTACTTATGGGAAACATAGGGGAATTGATTGCCGGTGGAAAGGCAATCCTCGGAATTGAATTTGGTTCGACGAGAATTAAGGCAGTGCTAATCGATGAGGCGCACAAGCCGATCGCAAGTGGGGACCATGTCTGGGAGAACCGTCTGAAAAATGGTTTCTGGACCTACCATGATGATGAGATTGGGCAGGTTTGCAGGATGCCTATGCCAATCTGAAAAAAGATGTGGCAGACAAATATGATGTGAAATTGACAAAGTTGCTGCACTTGGTTTTTCTGCCATGATGCATGGATATCTGGCATTTGATAAAGACGGAAATCTGCTGGTGCCATTTCGGACATGGAGAAATTCTACGACCGGTCCGGCTGCCGCAGAATTGAGTCAACTGTTTTCATACAATATCCCGGAGCGCTGGAGTATCTCGCATTTGTATCAGGCGATCTTAAACGGCGAAGACCATGTAAAAGACCTTGCTTTTTTACGACGCTGGCTGGCTATATCCACTGGCGCATGACAGGAGAAAAGGTGCTGGGTGTCGGTGATGCATCCGGTATGTTCCCGATCGATCCTAAGACAAAGCAGTACGATGCCGTCATGATGGATAAGTTTGAAAGACGACGCAGACCGCCACTTTGCATGGCATCTGGCAGATATTTTACCGGAGCATCCGTCTTGCCGGAGAAAGTGCAGGAAGTCTTATCAGGCAGAAGGTGCAAAACTCTTGGATCCAAGCGGTGAATTAGAGCAGGCATTCCGATCGCTCCACCGGAAGGAGATGCCGGAACGGGCATGGCTGCGACCAATAGCGTCAAACAGCGTACAGGTAATGTTTCCGCCGGAACATCCGTATTTGCCATGGTGGTTCTGGATAAGGAACTTACCAAATACTACCCACAGATTGACATGGTAACGACACCGGACGGAAGTCTGGTTGCCATGGTACATGCCAACAACTGCACAAGCGATCTGAATGCATGGGTTGGATTATGTGGCGAAGTCTTAGATACTTTTTTGGTGTAAAGGTGTCCGGGGATGAATTATATGGTACGCTTTATCGCAAGTCCTTGAGGCAGACCCGGATTGCGGCGGATTGCTTTCCTATGGATTTTTGTCCGGCGAAAATATCATGAACTGCGTAGAGGGGACGTCCGATGTTCGTACGGACTCCGGAGAGCAGGTTTACACTGGCAAACTTCATGCGGTCTCATCTGTATGCAAGTTTCGGTGCTTTTGAAAGTCGGCATGGATGCTGCTTTTACAGGAAGAAAAAAGGTTGAGATCGACGCTATCTATGGACATGGCGGTATCTTTAAGACCAAGGGCGTAGGCTCAGAATTATCTGGCAGCAGCACTGGATACACCGGTTTCTGTTATGGAGACGGCAGGCGAAGGCGGTCCTTGGGGCATGGCACTTCTGGCAGCCTATCTGGTCAATAAGGAAGCAGGGGAGACACTTGCCGATTATCTGGCAGATCGTGTCTTTGCAGATGCGGTTGGCTCATCCGTTGACCCGGATCCAAAGGACGTAGAGGGTTTGATGCATATGCCAAGATCTTTAAGGATGCGATCGCAGTAGAGCAGACAGCGGTAGAGAAACTGTAATTTTGACAAAATGAGGTGAGGGATCTTATGTTAGAGCAATTAAAAAGAGAAGTTTATGAGGCAAATATGCTTTTGCCAAAATATCAGTTAGTGACATTTACCTGGGGCAATGTCAGTGGTATCGACAGGGAGGCAGGACTTTTTTGTAATCAAGCCGAGCGGTGTAGATTATGACAAACTGACACCGGAAGATATGGTCGTTGTGGATTTGCAGGGCAATAAGGTCGAGGGCAAGTACAACCCTTCTTCCGATACGGCGACCCACATGGTACTTTACAACCGTTTCCCGGATATTGGCGGTATCGTGCATACCCACTCTACCTGGGCGACATCTTGGGCGCAGGCAGGAAGAAATATCACTTTGCTACGGTACGACCCATGCAGACTATATTTACAAAGACGTTCCATGTGTCCGCAACTTGACTAAGGAGGAGATCGATGAGGCACGAACTCAACACAGGAATCCTGATCGCTGATGAGTTTGAGAGACAGGGCATCGACTATATCGCAACGCCTGCGGTTCTTTGCAAGAACCACGGACCATTTACCTGGGGCAAGGATGCACATGAGGCAGTACAATGCAGTCGTTTTGGAAGAAGTTGCAAAATGGCGGCAAATTGTGAGATGATCAATCCAAAGGTTGCTCCGGCACCGGTAGAATTGCAGGATAAGCACTACTATCGCAAACATGGAGCAAACGCCTACTACGGACAAAAATAGTCTTGCACACTAGATCAGGTGTTTTAAGTCTTTGCTGAGACAGCAAAAGGATTTTCGCAGGCATTTACGATCTTAAGGCAGTGAAAAGACCGATAGAAGTAAGGAATATAAAACAGCATTTCATATAAGAGAAAGTCTCCGGGCTTTCTCTTATTTTATGCATAAATTATGCTTTGTGTGCTTTGGCAGGAAATTTCAAAAAAAAAGATCCTTCCCATGCTTTTCTTAATTTTTGCAGCGTGCTATAATGTTATTTGTACCATGATTGGTAACACAGGCAGGATTAGTCTATCGGTAGGGCGCCAGAAACTTCCCAAGCTCGGATAGGCGTTCGACTCCCGTATCCTGCTTTTCGTATTTTATGAGGGGATCTTATATAGTTGATGGGGTGCTGATAGAAACAGCACTTTTTTCTTTATCATTTTATAATACAGGAGGTTTTTTTTCATGGAAAAGTTTAGATGGTGTTTTATCGGAACGGGGAAATTGGGACATCAGGTGGCAGGGCAGTTGCTTGCCAGTGGCAGACATGAGATCGTCTCCTGCTATACCAGAAATATGGATAATGCCAAGGCTTTTGCGGAGGAGTTCCATTGCAAGGCATATGGGAGCGCCGAGGAAGCCATTTTAGCAGATGGTGTGGAGGGCGTCTATGTCGTGACACCCCACAATGCGCATTTCCGTTATGTCAAAGAGGCTCTGGAACTGGGCAAGCCGGTATTGTGTGAAAAGGCGTTTACGGTCACAGCGGAGGAGACCGACAGTCTGATCGCGCTTGCAAGGGAAAAGAAAGTCTATCTGGCAGAAGCCATGTGGACCTGGTTCTCTCCGGCTGCCAATCAGGTCAAATTATGGTTGATGGAGGACAAACTGGGAAAGGTGACGGATGCCAACTTCACTTATCATATGAAGTCTGTCAAATATGCACCACGTGTGTCGGATCCAAAGCGTGCCGGCGGTGCCCTTTTGGACATCACGATCTATCCGATCACCTATGCTTATCGTTTGTGGGGCTATCCGGTAAAAAATCGAGAGCAGCGGTACGATCGAGAATGGTATCGATTATGGCGAGGATGTGATGCTGACCTTTGAAAATGGACTGACTGCCAGGATCTCCGCGTCTATCGTGGATATGAAGGGGCTGGAAAAGATGACCATCAGCGGAGAAAGGGTAAGATTCAAGCGTCTTTTTTATCATGCGACCAATCAAGTTACTTATAAAAAGAACATCTTTCATAAAGAAGTGTTTAAGGGGTCCGGGACCGCGCATCAATTCTTATCTGGATGAATTTGACGCCGTGGCAGAGGATATCCGGGCAGGCAGGCTGGAAAGTAAGATGGTGCCACTGCAGGCGACATCCGATGTAATGCACATTTTAGACCGGATCCGTAAGCAGATCGGACTGGAATATACAGAATTAGAGTAGGAAATCATGACAGAAGGTAAAATTATTAAATCCATTATCATATATGCGATCCCTTTGATATTGGGAAATTTCATGCAGCAGTTGTATAGCACGGTCGATTCTTTCGTGGTTGGTAATTATGTAGGAGCGACAGCACTTGCGGCGGTCGGCGCCAGCGGCAGTTGACCTATTTTCTGATCGCCTTTGTGTCTGGGGGCATCCGCCGGAGGCGGTATTTTGATCTCCCCAGTTCTATGGTGCCAAAGTTACGATGAACTCCACCATGTGATCCACAATATGTTGGGGATTGCCGTGGTACTGGGACTGGTATCGACAGTGGTTGGCGTTGCCTTTTGTCCGCAGTTATTGCGAGCCATGGGAACACCGGAAGATATGATGCCGGAGGCGGTTCTGTATCTGCGCATTTATTTTGGCGGCATGATCTTCATGACCTTTTATAATATGTTGGCAGCCATCCTAAATGCTGTCGGAAATTCCACAAAATCGCTTCAGTATCTTGTGGTTTCATCCCTTGTCAATATTGCTCTGGATTTTCTGCTGATCTGCGGATTTGGTATGGGCGTGGAAGGGGCTGCGATCGCGACGGTCATCAGTCAGGGCGTCAGCAGTATTCTGGCATTCCGCTATCTGGCAAAAGTGGATGCGCCTTATCGCGTAGTATTCCGTGACATCAGCCTGGATAAATATTGGGCGATGCGCGTTGTCCGTATCGGACTTCCGGCTGCCATCCAGAATGCAGTCATCAGTTTTTCCAACATTTTGATCCAGACAGGTGTCAATGCTTACGGAACCAATGTTGTTGCAGGATTTTCCGCCTATATGAAGGTAGACGGCTTCAATATCCTGCCGATCCTCAGTTTTTTCCATGGCTGCGACGACTTTTTGTCGGACAAAATATCGGTGCAGGCAAGCGCAAGCGGGCTTTCCAGGGTGCAGCCATGATCTTTGTCATCAATTTATGCTATACACTGATGATGACAGCCATTATGTTAGGCTTTGATACCCAGATTATTTCCGCCTTTTTCCAAGGAGCCGGAAGTCATTACATCCGGTGTTATGTGCATCTGGGCACTTGCCCCATTTTACAGTGTTTTGGGCGTGATTCACTCCTTAGCAGGGGCTTTGCGTGGAACCGGAGATACCATGGGACCGATGGCGTCATCCTGATCTCGCTCTGTCTTTTCCGTGTGATCTGGATCTGGACCATGACACCGCGTATCGATGGTGTAATGGGCGTGTATCTGACCTATCCGACATCCTTTGTGCTGGGTGCCGTGCTCATGGTTATTTATGTGCTCTTTAAGTATCATCGCAGCAAGCAGAAAAAGGAGAAGTTATGGTAAAATCGATCTCATCACCGGATTTCTGGGATCCGGGAAAACAACCTTTATCAAAGAATATGCCAGATACCTTATGCGTCAGGGCTTAAATATCGGTATTCTGGAAAATGACTATGGTGCCATCAATGTCGATATGATGCTTTTGCAGGATCTGGAAGGGGAAAAGTGTGAGTTGGAAATGATCGCCGGAGGATGTGACGCAGACTGTCACCGCAGGCGCTTTCGCACCAAACTGATCGCCATGGGTATGTGCGGTTATGACCGGGTGATCGTAGAGCCGTCCGGGATCTATGATGTGGATGAATTTTTGATGCCCTGCGTGAGGATCCTTTAGACCAGTGGTATGAGATCGGCAATGTGATCACGATCGTGGATGCAAAACTGGAAAAAGACCTGTCGGAGACAGCCAATTACCTCTTGGCAAGTGAAGCGGCAAATGCAGGCTGTATCCTGCTTTCCCATGCAGATGAGGCGGATTCGGTACAGATGGATGAGACCATTGCACATCTGAATGCAGCCATGGAGGGCATTCAGTGCAAACGCATATTTTCAGAGGAAGTTATCCGAAAGAGCGTTTTGCAATTTGTGGATAAAGATTTTGAGAAGATCGCTAATTGTGGATATCGTATCGAGAGTTATGAGAAACGCTTTGTGGATGACAGCGGCGAGTTTTCCTCTTTTATATTATATGAATAAAGCCTTTGACGTATCGGCTGGAAGTTCTGGTAAAGCAGGTATTTGCAGATGTATCCTGCGGCAGGGTCTTTCGGATCAAGGGATTCTTTTGGATCAGAATAAGAACTGGGTCGAACTCAACGCGACAAAAGACCAGATCCGTTTTGCACCGATCGGGGCAGGACAGGATGTCGTGACGTGATCGGGCAGGATCTGGTCGAGGAAAATATTGATAAATATTTATCTTAGTCGTCTATGCGGCTGGCGATCAGTTTGCGATCGGGTTGCCCTTTGGAGGAGAACTTTTCCTCGTACTCAGTCATGATGTTACCGGCGTTCATAGACGCATCCTGATGCGCATCATAGGTCTTTGCATCGATCGCCAGATGCTGGAATTTTCGATCTCTTCTACAGAAAAGTCGAAAAGGTCGCGGTTGTCGGTCTTAAACTCGATGTGACCGCCCTTTTCTGCGATCTTGTCATAGCGGTCTAAAAAGGCAGAAGATGTCAGGCGGCGCTTGGCATGCCGGTCCTTTGGCCAGGGATCACTGAAATTCAGATAGATTCGGTCAACTTCTCCCGGAGCAAAGATCTCCGCAATGTCCTCTGCGTTAAAGCAGAGAAAGCGTAAGGAGTCGATCGGGCTTTCCTCGGCTTCCATCTTTTGCACCGCGCGTAAAAGGACGCTGGTGTATTTCTCAATGCCAAGATAGTTGATGTCTGGGTGTGCCTTTGCCATGTCCATGATAAATTGACCTTTTCCCATACCGATCTCGATATGGAGTGGCTGTTTCTGCGGAAAAATAGATTGCCAGTTTCCTGCAAGGGAAGCGGCATCCTGCACACAATAAGGGCTGCTGGCGATCACTTCGTCTGCGCCCGGAATATTTCTTAATCTCATATAGGATCTCCATCTCAAATTATTTTAAAATTTAGCAAAACGATTATATCATAAAATAGGACTTTCGTGGTAGAAATCTGTTGCAGATGAAAAACGATGCGATTATACTATTACTGTATGTGCAAAAAGAAGCACAGATATGGGCAGTATAAAAGAAAAGAGATAGAAAAGAGAAGCAAATGAATAGAATAAAGAAGTGGATAGCATTATGTCTTGCGGGGAGCGATCACGGCAGTATCGTCGCTTGGCAGTGCCATAAATACACAGGCAGCGGAGTATTGGCCGGACAATGTCAGCGTGACATCGGGAGCCTGCAATCGTCGTAGAGATGGAGACAGGAACTGTCCTCTATGAAAAGAATGCGGATACCTCCCATTATCCGGCGAGTATCACCAAGGTCATGACCGCACTTTTGGCACTGGAAAATTGTGATCTGGACGAGATAGTCACTTTTTCAGAGGAAGCAGTCTATGGCAATGAGGGAGATACCTCTCATATTGCCAGAGAAGTCGGGGAAGAAATGACGCTGGAGAACTGTCTTTACGGTATGATGTTAGAGTCTGCCAACGAATGTGCTTGGGCGATCGGCGAGCATGTGGGCGGCGGCAGTATGGACAAGTTCGTGGAAATGATGAATGCCAAGGCAAAGGAATTGGGCTGTACCGGTACACATTTTGCCAATCCGAACGGACTTCCCAACCCGGATCATTATGTGACGGCGAGAGACATGGCTTTGATCGCGCGTGCGGCTTACCAGTATCCGGAATTTCGCAAAGATCAGTTCTACCAGGGCATACACGATCCCGGCAGACAACAGAAAAGAGGCATATAATTGTAACAATACCCATGGTACGATCAGTAATCACAGGGGAAGCAGTAACCTGTATGAATATGCGCTAGGCGGTAAGACCGGTTATACGGATGTAGCGGAAATACCCTCGTTACCTATGCACAGAAAAAATGGTATGACCCTCCTTTGTGCGATCTTAGACAGCAGTAATCCAGCGCATTATAATGATACGGAAAATCTGTTTGAATATTGTTTTCAGAACTTTTCCTTATATTCGGTAGCGGACAATGTCAACCTGTCGGATATGAGCGATCAGGCGGCACTGGGATCACTCAGTGATAAGATCGACCGATCCGTGTTGATGAGGACGGCGTGGTCGTTCTTCCAAATACAGCATCTTTTACCGATGCGCAGGCGACGGTCACACCGACAGATAAAAATGCCGATAAGGGAGCCGTTGCAAAGATCTCCTATACCTATGCCGGAAAGCAGGTGGGAGGAGCCAATGTTATTTATGAGAAGAACACAAAGGCAACCTATCCTTTCCACAATATTTCCGCAGATAAAGGCGGATCCAAAGTAAAGTATTTCCGCATTGATTTTAAGACCATTCTTCTGGTGATCGGCATTATCCTGATCTTTTTATTGGCAGTTTATGTATGGAATGTCATGTCAGGACAGATCCTTTTGAGCCATCACAGAAAGAACGAAGACCGAAAGAAGAGAAGCCGTTATCGTCAGATCAGCCGTAACAAGAGGCGCAAACGAAAAGCGGCAGCAAGCCGTGCAGCGTCAAGCAGAGGCACGGCTACAAGGCGACAGCCTAACCGGACTTCCGGCAAGCCTATCCAGAGAAATACAAAACGGTCAAAAGGACAAGATAATCTGAATTAGACTATAATATATGGTTAAGATATAAAAAACGACAATATACAATTTGTATATTGTCGTTTTGCTATTTGCAGACATTTGTATCTGTACCATATAATGTCGGATATTTAGAGTATATGATATTTATTGTCAGACAATATCAGGAATGTTGCATGAGGCTTTCCAAGAGGATACGGAGTTGGGATGCATTTTTCGTATAGAATAAAAAGCCCGTCTGTTGTATCTAAGATCGTGATATATTTGCCGTGACAGGTCTTGGATTCTGATCAACTGTAAGAGGTAGGACTTGTAGTTGGATCTGTTGCTAGAAAGAGTGTCTCATAGTCCTCCAGGGAAGTCACATGTGCCTTGCTTTTTTTGCAGCATGAAGGAAAGTTCCTGATCCTGATCCAACTGTTCGGCAGTCTTATTGATGATGAAGTAGCCGTTTGGATCCTTTGGCATATCAAGGGACTTGATGGCACGCTGTACCTGCTTGGTCAGACTGTCGCTGGCTGGGTAGAGTGATTCAAAGTATTTCATGAAATCGGTGGCTGTCTTAAAATGTTCGTTCTTTCCTTTTTCCAGCATCTCGGTCATAAGGATGCGGCGGATGATATCCTCACATTCTTTACGGGATGGGTTCTTGCGAAGTCTTCTTTCCATTTCCGGCATAATGTATCTCCTTACTGTCTTTTGTATTACCAAAGGACAAAAATATTTGTCTTTTATCAATATACGACAAAAATCATGGAAATGCAAGACAAAAAAAGGAAGAAAGGACAGGTATATAGAATTGACATCAAATATACATATTCTTATAATAAAGGCAAGGAATGTATGAAACTACCTAATGTAAGATCAAGGAGTGGGGAAAATGGAATTAACAAATCTGAGCCGCGAAGAAAAGAAAGCCTATGATCTGGAGCAGATCGATGCCCTGGTGCAAAAAATCAAGGCATGGCAAAGACAGCGGATATTCTCGCCATGGGGATTGACTACCGACGCATTTTGCAATTTCTGAAGGAAGGTTATCTCAAAAGCGGGTCAAAGCGGTTATTATACGACCAAGTATTTTGACGGATCGGAAGAAAGTATGGTGGCGCGCATGTTCTCGGATGGAGTGCTTACCATGGAATCCGCTCTTTTTTATCACGGTTATCTGGAACAGCGTCCTTATGCATGGCATATTGCTGTCAGCAAGAATGTTTCCAAGTCCCGCTTTAAGATGGATTACCCGAATCTGCAGCCATATTACACGGAACCAAAGGTGCTGGGTATGGGCGTGACGACCATAAAACTGGCAGGCGAGCCCATGCATCTCATACCAAAGACCGTCTGTCTGCGACTGCCTCAAGTATCAGGATAAAATGGATCGAAACGATTTCAAGAAAGCCATCCTTACCTATATCGGTGATGAGGATAAGGACGTTTGCGGCGCTGATGGAGTATGCCAAGGAGCGCAAGGTCTTAAAAAAAGTGCAAACATGATTGGAATCTGGTTGTAGGAGCATAGCATGATAAACGAAGCATGGATCAAGACAAAGAGTCAGGAACTGGATATTCCTTTTTCCCATATTTTAAGTGCCTATGTCCTGGAGACAACGGTGCGCATCTTGGCAGAATTGGCGGATGCCAAAGACTTCTGGCTGGAGGACAGTGACAGGCTGGGGCTGGATGTTTTTATAAGAAATCGGTCTCAGAGAAGGTCCGCTACTATTATACCGGTGGCAAAGCCTTCAAAGGAGATCAAAGAGCGGATCCGGCAAGATTTATTGCAGGCATATGAAAAAGAAGGATTTGGCGTAGAACTGGTTTCCGAGGAAAAGAAGGTCAGGGATTTCGGATGAACTTTTCCATGGAAGTCTGCGACATGTATGTGCCTTTTCGCGTCAGCCTTCTGCCTTTTGGCGGAGAGCATATTTTTCCAAAGGAAGAAAATCTGCGGCTTTTTTGGAGAATAACAAGACGATCGGTATATACGCATACCCGGTAGAGCAGATCGCGGCGGAGCATCTGCTGCCCATTGTAAAGCAGTTGGAATTGTTGCAGGACATGGAGCACTACCAAAAAACTATACGAGATCCTGAGCAAATACCCTTGGAGGACGCAAGGTACAGGAAAGTTTAGGGGCCTTGCCGCAAAGACCATGTAAAATGCAGTGCCTTTGGTATGGGAAAGTCTGAGCGATACGGTACATACACTTATATGGAAAAGAAATGGAAAAGCCTTTTGCGTAAGGAGAAGAAAAAGAGCCAGCCTGGCAGGAAGTGCACGGGCCGATCTGTAGGTTCTTAGAGCCTATCTGGGAAAAACTGATGGAAGATCGATCTTTTTGGCGATTGGATGCCGCAACTGGGCAGATTTTTGACCAATGGCGGATGCTGCTGATGTCCCGTAACTGGTGGAAAGGGCATAGTAATAGGAATCGCGGTCGCTCAGACGATAAAATTGGTCTTCAAAAGGCATGGTCGAGCAGAGCGCAACATCCGAAACCGGCACATAGTTGATATAGCACTTGGCTTTGGATCTGGCTGTTGGTGCGGTTGTTCAAAGGATGGACTTGCCAAAGGCAGGAATACACGCCTTGGAATACACGCAGGCGATGGTGTCGACATAGCGATCGCGCAGAGCCAGCGAACAGGCATCGTAGTTTTTCGGATGCCGCAAGCAGGTGCTTGCAGAGTGACGGCTGGATAAAAGGGGTATCAATGGTTACAAAAAAAGCACGGTTTTCAACGATCATGGCTGCTCAAGATCGCCCCTATGGGACCGGCATTGAGATAGATGTCAGGTATCTCCGTGACATCCGCATCCAGATGTCCGTAGTCACCACGCTGGTTGACAGACAGGTAGATGCGGTCAAAGTGGGCGCAAACTTGTGCACCATATATTCTAATAAGCATTCATCACCGAATGGCAGCAGTGTTTATCGGTTTTATGCGAACTGTCACCACCACATAAAATGACCAAAGCCTGACTCATTGTAACTTCTCCAACAAACACGCGAAAAGCCATCCGCGTTTTTTTCATGTAGATATTATAAGATGATAGAGGGAAAAAGAAAAGAAAAATGTTGATCATAAATTAAGAGAACTGGCGATTCGGACTTTATCCGTTTCATGCCGGGACATAAGAGACAGCAGACCGGGCTGGAAGACCCATATGCCATTGATATTACGGAGATCCCAGGATTTGACAATCTGCATGATCCACAGGGGCTTATCTTAGAAGCCATGGAACGTATGGCAGGGCTCATGCAAAAAGTCCCATCTTCTGGTCGGAGGATCGACTTGTGGCAACCTGACAGCAGTCTTTTCCGCTCTGCCGCAAAAGGATGCATCCTCATGGGACGGGGCAGCCACAAAAGTATTTATCACGCTGCTTGGGCTGCGGCAGTGCCGGATCGTCTATACCTATCCCAAGGTAGGGCGTATCGGCACGATCGAGGGAACGTCGATCGCAGAATATGAGCAGGTTTTGCAGTCAACCCGGATATCGGAGCCATCGTGGTGACATCGCCGACCTATGAAGGGACGATCGAACCCTGATGAGATCGTGGCACTGGCAATACGCAAGGTATCCCGGTCATTGTGATGCACACGGCGCGCATCTGGGCCATCCCTATTTCCCAAAGTCTCCGCTGAAAGTGGGGCAGACCTGTCATCACGAGCCTGCACAAGACCCTGTTTGTGCTGACCCAGACGGCGGTGCTTCACGTCAATGAAAATTCACT
>VOFG01004429.1_pt1 | contig 22405 bp, 34 predicted proteins | sample 5384171 | NCBI WGS metagenome assembly VOFG01 (sample SAMN12384726, study PRJNA508395) | human gut metagenome | isolation source: healthy gut F | host: Homo sapiens | reverse complement strand
TCCTTCGTTCAGTTGCGTGTGCCGGCGAATAGGAATACATAGATCAGCGTTCCATTTCCGCCACCGAAAGGGAAAAATGCCTGTCCCAGAGCAAAAATCCACGTTTTTCGGATCACAAGCGCCTTTTCCGTCCACACGGAAGATATGGTGATATCCGTCCACAGCCCCCGGCTGAAATGCCACATAGATGCCAAGGCCTGCAAACGGCAGGAAAAACACCGGCATCAGCACTTTATTGACCTTCTCGATCCCGCCACCGACACCGAACATCAGGATCCCCCATAGCCGCCAGCAGAATCACAACCTGCCAGCCTGTATTGCCGAACGCAGATGCCATCGAACCGAACGCAGCACTGAATTCGTCCACATCGATCGGTGCCAGTGTCGCCCCGGTGAATGCGCCGACCGTATATTTTAAGATCCATCCATAACGACCGTATAACCGATCGCCATCGCCAGAGAGCCGACTACCGGGATCAGCCCCAGTGCTTCTCCCCGTTTTCTTTTTCACTTTACTCTCACGGCAATTCCGAACGCATCAATCGGACCGGATCTCGTTGCACGTCCGAATGTCATCTCCTCCGATCACCCCGGTAAATCCGATCAGCGCCACAAAGATAAAGTACGGAATCAGAAATGCTCCGCCTCCATATAACGATACTCTGGTGGGGAAACATCCATATATTTCCCATACCAACTGCCGAACCAATGCAGGCGAGGATAAATCCCCACCGGGTGTTAAATGATTCTCTTTTTTCATCACATCTTCTCCATTTGCTTATAATTTTGTAACTGTTCATTCTTCCACAGGAGTATGTTTTTTTTACATATTATAAATCGTATTTCTCAGCAACCGCGTCATCCGGAAAGTTCCTGAATCTTTTTCTGTGTCATCATAAGGATCGTCATCTGATCTTGCGGCGCATTGGCAAAATAGCAGCCGAGCCATCCGTCCCAACCATACTCTCCCCTTGCTTCCCCAGCGTTGTGGATCTTCCAGGTTCACCAGCACACGCATGAAATTACCATAAGAAAATCCTTCCAGCCATGCCATGCCTTCCTGCTCAAAGACTTCCTGCTGCGCCGCACTTCAGTACATGACCGGTCATAAAACGAACCATTGCCGGACTGAGGATCTGTTTTCCCTTATAACTTCCGCCATTTAACAGCATCTGTGCAAAATGCGAATAATCATCGATCGTAGACACCAGGCCTGCGCCACCGGATTCGAACGCCGGACGGCGATCCATCACATTCCGGATGCCCAGATGATTACCGGTATAGAGTACCGACGGCTTTCGCCTTCTGTTACACTCCATACTTTCACCAGCCGGTTCTGCTTCTCCGGTGCCCAGAAGCCTGTATCCACCATTTCCAACGGTGCGAAGAGCTGCTTTTTCCAGAAAATCTCCGAACCGCATACCGAAACCACTTCTACAAGGGCACCTGCCACATCAGCGGAAGTTCCATAACACCAGGAACGCGCGGCTGGAAAGCAAGCGGAATCTGTCCGAGACGGTTTGCAATCTCCACCGTACCATAAGCTCCTCCTTCTCCCTCATCAAGTCCCTGAATCACCCCCCTCGTCAAATTAAAGGCTTCCGTCTGTTTTCCGGTCAGATGATTGCCGTCATAGACCAGGCCAGAAGTCATATTAACCAGATCCTGAATATTGACATCGCGCCATGGCTTTTCCACATGACCGTCTGCTGCTGCCACCATTTGTCCACAAAATCCCGAAGATATCTACACACCGATCTGCCAGATCAATCATTCCCCGTTCCACCAGAATCATCACTGCAGTTGCAGTGGGATCGGTTTGAACATGGAATAGAGACGATAAATACTGTCTCGCCACCGGCTTTTTTGCCTCGATATCCCCATAACCGCTTTCCAGATATACCGTTTCCTTTCCTTCTTTTCTAACCATCAGGATCGCGCCTGAAGTTTCTCCCCACCACTGCATCATCAAGGATCCATTGCAGTCGATCGATTTTTTCCTGTTCCATATGTTATAACCCTCCATTCCTGTTTTGCACTTCTGAAGTTTTCTGCGCAGATTTCTTTTCGTCTCCATCTGTTACGGATCTTTTCAGACTCTACGCACTATTGTATACCAAAAAAAAGCCGTTATGCCTACGGTTTCATTACAACATAACAGTTTTTTATATTTTTATCTATACTTTTATTTATTTTTGGTAATTACATGACCAATCAGATAGCATACAGCTGCTACTACCATACCCAGCCAGCCGCAGAAGTTCCAGTACAGCCAGACGGCGAGCACCGTGCCGATGATGCCCGAGACGAGCACCATGGGCTTCTTTTTCTGGCCGAAGATGTTGGCAAGGCCGAGGCCCGCGGAATAGAGCGCGTTGTCGTTCGTCGTCCAGATGTTCAGGCCCAGGACCAGGATGGCGAGGTAGAACAGGCCAAGGTTGATCATCACCTCGAAGATGTCGTTGCCGCCCACATAGACCGACGAGACACCGCCGAAGAAGAACATCAGAGAGTTGCCGATGAAGAACGCGATCACCGTTGTGATGGCACCCACCTTGCCGCTTTTGGCAAAGCGGGAGAAGTTCGGCGTCGCCGTGCCGCCGGAGACGAACGAGCCAACGACCAGTCCCGCGCCGCCGATCACCGTCAGCGTGCCGCTGGACTTGGCAAACTGATCGACGATCGTGCCGTCGCCGCGCATGACGGCGAGCACCATCGCGACCGTACCCAGTACCGCAACCATCGGGACGGCGATATAGCTGACGATCGTGAGCGACTTGATGCCGAAGTAGGCCGAGGCCGTCATGCAGATACCGGCAACGATCACCAGCGCCCACTCCGCCGTCTTGCTGCCGCCCAGCAGCTCATTCGCGACCGGGATGGCAAACATGGCGATGCCCACGCCGAACCAGCCGATCTGCGTGAACGAGATCATGGCCGAGGGCAGATACGAACCCTTGACGCCAAACGCCTTGCGGGCCAGAAGGTCGAGGCTCATGCCCGTCTCTGCGCCCACGTAGCCCAAAAGTCCCGTGTACAGGCTCAAGATCACGCCGCCGACGATCATCGACACGACGAAGCCCTGAAAATCCAGGCCGTCCGCCAACTGCTGGCCCACCCACATGCTCGCGGAGAAAAAGGTGAAGCCCAGCATGATCATAAACATGGTCACGATGCCGCGTCGGGCGCTTTTCGGCACGATCGCCTCTGCGTAGTCAATATCCACTACCGTCTTTTCATTCTTCATGCGTTCTGTCCTCTCTGATCTATAAATTTTTTAAAGGATATACTTTCTCAAGGTCGTGGTGAACTCGTCGATCCGCTGGCGCGCGATCTCCTTCAGCGAAACATCGCGCAGGCCCTCCACAAAGCCGCGCTCCTGCTGATAGAGCCAGCGCGTCGTCTTTTTGTCCAGTTTTTCATAGTGACAGTCCTTCAGCCAGTCCTCGTAGGAGATCGGCAGCGGATGCCCGAGCTTTTCCTCGAGCAGCGCTTGCTTGTCGATGCTGTCGGCGCGCTTCGTAGATCGTGCACTTTTCAAAAAGGGGATTCTGCATCGAGAGCGTCTCGCGGCGGAAAGCGGGGGCAATGATGCCGCCCTTCCAGTAAAAGTCGATCAGCGCGCGGTTGATGCCGGACTCTCCTCCAGCGGATAATTCAAAAGCGCACCGCGAAGAATCGATAAATATTCGCTGTTGTCACTTTCTTCTGTTCTTTCAGATAATATAACATCTGAAGTCGACGGAATCAGGCAGTTATAAACCTCATACCCGACAATCTCCGGCGTGTTCCAGAAGCTTTCCGTGTCTCCGCCTCCCGAAACCACATAATACTCATTCAGATAATCTCCGCCATCCAGCCGATAGCAGGCAACACCCTGCTCGTCAAACTCCGGCAACAGTGTCCACGTTTTCCCAATCTTTCTTCATATACTTATCCATCCACATGGTGAAATGTCTCCCTGATTTTCTGCTGAAAATGTATCGGTTTTTCTTTGTTTTCTTTCGAAAATGTGTTAGAGTCATACCATACGCGAATACAGCCAAAATCTTTCTATTTCTGTATCCGCATCTTTTGTGTACAATGGGGGATTTTATTTTTGGAAGCTGAAAAAGAACATAACCGTATGGCGTTAAATGTGGCGAGTCTTGCCGGGGATATCCCTGCTGGCGAGCGGGCGGAGATTTTCCCGTGTAAGAGGAAACCATCAGCCGGATCGCCCATGCCTACGGCATCGACTCGTGTGATCCGTTTGTCTTAAGCAGTGGTTTCTTTCTCACGGCTGACAGCAACTCGGATCAAAACTTTGCCTGGGTGCGCCACATCCCGTTGAGTGCTACCCGGCTCGACCGTGTCACCGCGGTCAGCCAGCTCCCGGGAGATCGAACACGGATCTTATACCCCCGGAGGAAGCCTATCAAAACTTCAGGAAATCCAGCAGATGCCTGCCAGCGGAATCTCTGCCAGATCCTTGCTTCCGGCGTGGGCAGCGGATGCTTCTGTTATCTCTTCGGCGGTGATCCGGTGGACTGTATCGTGGCTTTTATCGCGGGGCTTCTGTTGTATGTCTATCTACTGTGCGTGGTGAAAGGACAGCTTTCCAAAATTGCAACCAATATTTCCGGCGGCATGTTTGTGACTTTCATCGCTGTGCTGATCTATCAGCTGGGACTGGGACATCATCTGAGTGAGATTATCATCGGTTTCCATCATCCCACTGGTTCCCGGTGTAGCGTTTACGAATGGCATCCGCGATATCGCCGACCAGGACTATATTGCCGGTGCGGTCCATGCTGGACGCACTGCTTGTCACGTTCAGTATCGCAATGGGCGTCGGTCTTGTAATGATCGGGTATCACCATTTTGTGGGCGGTGCGATTCTGCCGTGATTCATGGGGTTCTATGAATGCATGGGTTTCTTTCGTCCCGGCGGATTTTATAAAACGAGATAACATACGCTTTGCGAAGCTTACTTATTGCTTGCGTAAATCAAATATATTTATCTATCTCTCAGGAGGTTATCTTTATGTCCGTACATCTGATTTTCGAATTTCTTACCGCTTTTGTCGGTACGATCGCTTTCGCCCTGCTCTTTCAGGTACCAAAGGAATATTATGTAAACTGTGGTCTGGCCGGTGGCTGTGGCTGGATCTGCTACAAGTTACTGCTGGCTGGCTGCGGGCTCTTCAGGTTCCACCTTTTTTTTGCCACGGTTCTTGTCGTTTTTCTCTCCAGGCTCAGCGCGGTCCGGCGCCACTGTCCGGTGACGATCTTTCTCGTTGCAGGCATCTTCCGCTGGTTCCGGGAGCAGGGATCTACTGGACTGCCTATTATGTCGTGACGGATCAGCTGGCCAAAGCTTCCGACCGTGGATTTCAGACTTTGAAGATCGCGGTGGCGATCGTGCTTGGCATCCTGTTTGTCTTTGAATTTCCACAAAAGTGGTTTCGCTGGGCGGAGCGCGGTACGGCTGCCGGCAACTGATCCGCACACAGGACTTTTCAACTGCAATCTCCCACAACTGACACAGAATCCAGATATATCCAGCAGTGTTCTACGCATCTTATGTAAGCAAATTGATTCACCAGATCAATTTTTAATATGTAATGCATCAAAAAGCATGCATACAGGATTTTTCGCTTCTGTATGCATGCTTTTTTTTGTGGTGATATAATTTTACAATTTTATTTTCGCATTATGGCTTTTCTGACATTTCTACGGATATGCTTCGGTATTTCTTCTCTGTCCCCGCAGATTCTTACGCTTCCACAACTACCTTACAACCCGAAAGACTCTTCACCGTATAATTTCCGTTTCCACGCCTTCCACATGCAGGTGAATCTCATCTCCCACACGTTTCGCAGTCACCGTCATCACCGTCTCTCCTTTCAGATCCGGTATCTCAGTTTTCGCTTCGGCTCCCTCATCAAACGCGGATACCAGAAGGCTAACACCATCCGCATAATCATAATCCGGTTTCTGGTCATTATTGCCCCAAAGCAAGCACTGTATTTGGACGGATCATCAGTGGCAGACTGTGATAATCATGCGTCTCTTTCTGCCATTTTCCTCCGGTCACTTCTGCTCCTGTGATCAGGTTATACCAGGTTCCCTCCGGCAGATATACTGTACCTCGCCGCTCTCCTTAAAGATCGGAGCCACCAGCAAGGAATCACCGAACATATACTGGCGATCCAACGTATCACACGCGCGATCCTCCGGGAAATCCAGGAACATCGGACGCAGCACCGGACGGCCTTCTTTGTGGGAGCGCACTGCCTGTCCGTACAGATAGGGCATCAGACGGCACTTCAGATTGACAAATTCCCGCAGAATATCGCAGGCTTCCTCATCAAACAGCCACGGCACGCGGTAGGAAGAAGAACCGTGCAGACGGCTGTGGGAACTCAGCAAGCCGAACTGACACCACCGTTTGTAGATATCCGCCGGCGCGGTGCTCTCGAAACCACTGATATCATGACTCCAGAAACCAAATCCGCCCAGAGACAGGAAAAGTCCTCCGCGAAGCGTCTCTGCCATGGAGACATAGCTTGCGGAACAATCGCCACCCCAGTGTGCCGGGAACTGCTGTCCGCCGACGGTCGCAGAACGCGCGAACAATACGGCTTCTCCGGTTCCTCGCTCACGCTCCAGCAGTTCAAAAACTGCCTGATTGTACGATAGGTATAATAGTTATGCATTTTAATCGGATCGGAATGGTCTAAATACGCGATATCTTTCACCGGGATTCTCTCACCAAAGTCGGTTTTGAAGCAGTCTACACCCATATCCAGCAACGTCTTTAACTTGCCCTGATACCATGCCTTAGCATCCGGGTTGGTAAAGTCGACGATTGCCATGCCCGGCTGCCACAGATCGGTCTGCCATACGCTTCCGTCTGTTTTCTTTACCAGATAACCCTGCTCTTTTCCTTCTTTGAACAGGCAGGATTTCTGTCCGATGTACAGGGTTGATCCATACACAGATGTGAAGTCCGCGGTCGTGATACCGTTTCAACATCCCTTCGGATCCGGAAATGTCGCAGGATCCCCACTCGAGGTTACACCACTCATAGGCATCCATCCAATAGCAGTCAAAATGGAAGACATGCAGCGGAATCTCCCGGTCTGCCATTCCTGGATAAAGCTGGAAGTCGTTGCCTCATCGTAGTTCGTGGTAAAAAGTCGTCAGCCACAGTCCGAACGACCATGCCGGAGGAAGTGCCGGTTTTCCGGTCAGATCCGTGTATTTTCTACGGTTCCCATTGGAGTTTTCCGCTGATCACATAGTAATCCAGCCGCTCTCCTTCTACCGAGAACTGAATCCGTTCTACTTTTTCGCTGGCAATCTCGTAAGCGACATCCCCTCATTGTCTGCCAGAATACCGTACCCTTTGTTCGTCACATAGAACGGGATATTTTTTATAGGCGATCTCGCTGGCAGTTCCGCCATCCTCGTTCCACATCTCCACTACCTGTCCGTTTTTTTACAAATGGGTGAGGCAACGCTCGCCAGGTCCATAGACGTATTCATCCACATCCAGGAACATCTGCTCCAGCATGTAATTTTTCCCGGTTTTGTGTTCTGCATATAGGAGAGATTCCGGGCTCGACTCCGTGAGGAAGGTATCGCCCTCGTAAAATGCCATCTTATACCCGTTTGGTGCTTTATCGATCACCGCTTTCAGAGAACCGGTCTGATAGATCAGCTGGTCTTCACTCTCCTCGATCTGCACATGGGCATCCCGGTATAAATTTTTGCAAACGGTCCGGGTTATATACGGCTCCGTCATGATACTCGCAGACACCTTGATCACACCGTCCATCGGACTCGACAGTGTCACCGTCGAAGCGGAATATTCAGGCAGCTTCCCCGGTCTACGATAACAGAACACGGCAGATACATCGTCAGTTCCCTGTCCGTATATACCCGGTAGCTTCCATACTCAACTGCCGCCGGGCGCCCATCTCATCACGAAGCATCCAGTAACCATTGGTAAATTTCATAATTCATTATCTCCTTTACATTATGTTTTGTTCTTGCATACCCCTCAAAATATCCGCTGTTTTTCCGGACAATTCTTCTTTTATTATAGAAATTTTCTGCACAATACACAAGCGATTTTTCACAGGATTTAGATTCTATTTTCCTTGTCAATTTCCGGCATCCGTGTATAATAAATCTCAGAATATTTAAAAAAAGCACATAAAGGAGAGACTCTAATGGAAAATATTAAAATCGGATATATCGGCCTTGGATGCCGCGGAAAAGATCTGCTGGAAAAAATATTGTTCTGGCTCAGAAAGAACAGGTTGTCGCTGTCTGCGACAGTTACGAAGACCGTGCACAGGAAGGTGCAAAAAAATCGTGGAAGCTGCCGGTCAGCCGACACCTTTTTGTATCTACCGATTACAAAGACATTATCGCAAATGAAGGGTAAATACCATCATCATCGCAACCGCCTGGGGAATCTCATGTGGAGATCGCTCTGGCAGCCATGTATGCCGGCAAAGCCGTAGCCATGAAGTCGGCGGTGCTTATTCTCTGGAGAACTGCTACAAACTGGTAGACGCTTATGGAAAACCAAAACACCGTTTATGTTCCTGGAAAACTGCTGCTTCAGTAGCCGGGAACTGATGGTGTTAAATATGGTAGATCAGGGTGTTCTCGGTGAGGTCGTTCACTGCGCCGGTGGATATCAGCATGATCTGAGAGACGAAAATCGCTTTCGGAAAAGAAAAACAGACATTACCGTCTGAGAAACTATCTGTCCAGAAACTGTGAAAACTATCCAACCCACGATCTGGGGATACGTCGCCAAGATCCTGAACATCAACCACGGAAACCGGATGCTGACCCTGTCTTCCTTCGCCTCCAAGTCCGCAGGACTCCATGAGTTCATCCTGCAGAATAAGAGCGATGACGAGGAACTGAAACAGGCGCATTTTGCTCAGGGTGATATCATCACCACGATGATCCGCTGTGCAAACGGAGAAACCATCCAGCTGACCCTCGACACCACCCTGCCGAGATACTACAGCCGTAACTTTACCGTTCGCGGAACCAAAGGCATGTACGAAGAAGCCACCGATTCTGTCTTCATCGACCGCAAAGAAGACCGCGATCACGATTTTGACTGGAGAAAAGAGTGCAGCGGAAACGCTGATACCTACGCCGAAACCTACGATCATCCGATCTGGAAAAAATTCCTCGAAAGAAGGCGTACAGGGGCAGCCACGGCGGCATGGACTGGCTCGAATTCGAACAGTTCTTCCGGTGCCTGCGCGAAGACAGCCCGATGCCGGTAGATATCTACGATGCAGCTTCCTGGATGGCGATCCACAGCCCTGTCCGGAATGTCTGTAGCCAGAGGCGGTGCTGTCGTTGATATTCCGGATTTTACCAACGGAAAATGGGCGATGGGTCTGGACACAGCCGGTGAACGGTAATCCATATGAACACAACTTTTTCCATATAATTTCAGCATAGAAAAAACAGTGATGGTTTACATAAAGTCAACCATCACTGTTTTCTTCTTTATAACAACGTTCTATTTGCTCTCTTATTTCCGGATCGCCGAAACAAATCTTGATGTGATCTCCGCCGGTCTTGTGATCGCACCGCCGACTACCAGTGCAAATGCACCCCGCTTCCAACGCTTTTTGCCTGCTCCGGATAGTGGATATGTCCCTCTGCGATGATCTTTGCCGGGCATTTTTCGGAAAGTTCATGGATAAATGCATAATCAATATCGTCGCATCCTTTTGTCTCCGGTGTGTAGCCACGCATCGTAGTACCCACAAAATCAGCCCCCGCCTCGGCACATGCGATTCCTTCTTCCAACGTCGCACAGTCTGCCGTTACCAGCTGCTGGGGTATTTTTCTTTGACCGCACGGATAAATTCCGGTGCACTGCTTCCGTCCGGGCGTCTGGCACCGGTTTCCCTGTTACAGCCACGATATCCACACCACATGCGACCAGGGCATCCACTTCTTTCATCGTCACCGTGATATACATCGGTGTTCCTTCATAATCTTTCTTGATAATCCCGATCACCGGAAGGGCTACCACCTCTTTGATCTGCGTGATATCCCGCACCGTATTTGCACGGATTCCCACAGCGCCCGACTGTGCGGCAGCCTTCGCCATCAGTGGCATAATACCGCCCTCTTTCGTATACAGCGGCTCATGTTCCAGCGCCTGACAGGAGACGATGAGTCCCCCTTGATCTGATCCAGTATTTTCTGCTTTTCCATTTTTCTGTCTCGCCTTTCCTTTTTCAGAATTTTTGATAACCCAACCACACCCTGCCGGATACCTTCTGTTTTTATTACTCTACCAGAGCAATACAGCCATGTCAACGTTCGCCCTTTGCCCGTAATCAAAATTGGTCCACTGACCAATTATTGATATGCAATGCAACATAAAATATGGACATCATGCCAGATAATGCATGATGCCCACATCTTTTCATTTCATATTTTTATTTTGCTCTGCGTCTTCTTGTATATACTACAAGACCTGCCAGTGCAACACAGGAAACTGCCAGCAGTGTGATCCAGATATACAGGTTGTTGGTATCTCCGGTTTTCACGCTGTTTGTTCTGGTGGATGTCTTGGCGGTAGTATTTGTGTTGTTTGTATTGCTGGTTGTTGTATCAGCTTTTAATACCGTCTGGTTATCTTTTCCTGTTGTTTTGTTGTTATCGGTTGTTGTATTTCCGTCGTTTTTTATCGGTGGTGGAAGTATTGTCGTTACCTTTGTTGGTATCGTCTTTCTTATCATCACCTTTGTTGGTGTCATCGGTTCCGGTGGAATCTTTTTGATCTCAAAAACAGCTTCTCCGGTGGAACCTGCATAATTGCCGATTCCGGTGATGACCAGCTTATAGCTGCCTGCTTCTACAAATTCTGCGCCTGCAAAATCTTTCGCACTTGTTTCTTCCCCCGTAAATGTAAGTGATTTTGTAATCCGTTCCTGCAACCAGTGTCTGGTCACCGTCTTTTTACTTCCACGGTCGGAGTTTTGCTTGTTCCATCGTATGTTGCAGAAGCCGGATCTGTAGTCACGCTCAGAGTGGTCTGTTTTGGTTCCACGGTAAACTGGATTTCCTGTATTCCACCATAACTTCCGATACCATTTACTACTACGGTATAAGTATCTGCCTGTACAATGGAATCTGCGGAAATCTCATTTCCGTCTGCATCTTTGAACGTAAGGAAGTAATCGGTTTCCTTCTGTCAGTACGGTTTCTCCGTCTTTTGCTATTACAACCAGATCCAGTGCACTTCCGGTATAGGTTGTATTTGCAACTTCCACATCACTGATAGACAGTGCCGGAGTTGTTACAAATTTATCCAGCGGCGGAGTTGGGTTAATTCCAGTCTTCCAGTACAGATCTGCCGGTGGATCGTTGTCTGCGCCGGAGATCTCGGTTCCGTCTTCGATGTGTTTGCTTTGTGCTTGTCACTTTTACATTACCGTCGGTTGCTTTTCCAGGTACGGCTTTGTTGGAAGTGTTTGCAGTTGCTCCCTGAAGGAATGCTTCTTTTTTGGAAATGATTCCGTTTCCGGTTGCACCTGTTCCGCCATTGCCCCAGAGTACATCTCCTCCGATTGCTGTTACTTTTCCGTTTCCTGTGATCGTTGCATTATCCAGCTCAATTGCTGTTCCTCCTTCGGTATACAGCAGTGTCTTGCCGCTTCCACCGTAAGCTACCAGTTCCGCACCGTCTTCTAGTGTCAGAGTTCCGTTGATACGCGCAGGGCTGTCTGTCCGATATCGCTTCCGCCGTCATCGCCCTTGATAAATACTTTGCCTTTGATCGTAACATTTCCGGTTGCGGTTACTACCGGCTCGGAAGTGATACGGTCTGTCAGGTTTCCATTTGCAAGATAATTTGCATGAGAGTAGATAGCTGCATTTTTCCAGGATTGCGCCATCTGCCAGACGAAGCTGTCCACACAGAGATGCACCTGTGGTAAATTCGTTGTTGTAAGAATGCTGTAGTTCATGGAGAAAGTACCGCCGCTCTTGTACATCGATGATACCCTGTACAACAGAATCATCAAGTGTCAGTTTTCCGCCATTTTCAATGACGATACGAACGCTGCTCAGAATCTCCATATTGGTCAGTGTCAGGTTTGCATCCTTCCGGAATATACAGGGTCTGCGGAATGTCTCCACTCACTACCTGTTTCCACGGAAGATCATAACCCAGATATCCGTAAGTCCACTCTCATGGGAACCGAACCATGCTTCCAGGTCTTTCGGAACACGAACGCTTTCTGTTTCACCATCCACATTGCTTCCAAAGTTTTGATTGCCCATGGTTCCATGATATCCCATGCATACAGACCGCTTTCATACTGTTTGAAATTATCCGTTACCAGTCTGTCTGCCAGTTTCTCTCCGGTGTAAACTGCCAAGGTATTGCTGACTGGCTCCCTGGATCCGTAATCGATACAGAAACCAGATAGTTACCGGATCCTTTTGGTGTTCCGCCCAGGTCAGGGCACTGCTGATTATAGACACCCTGCATTCCGCTGTCGCTGTCAGCCGGTGTTCCATTGCAGTATCCGGTAATGATACTTACGCTGCATTTTTACCGTCCAGTTTGATCTGGGACATATTGTCCAGTTCTTCCAGTCACGGTCGGTCGGTTCTTTGCCTTTTTCCAGCATTGCACCGTATACCGTTACATCACTGTTTTGTTGCTGGAAGTGCCACCAACACTGGCGCTGGATACTGCATCGTAATTGTCCTGTCCTGCCAGGGCAGAATCGAACGAACCTTCGATCTTTACATGAAGATCATATGGATCTCCTTTCCGTCATCTACCAGAGATGCTTTTCGTCAAGGTCGATAACCAGTTTTTGCTTGTAAAATCTTCATAACCTTTTGCGGAAATGGTGATCACATCACCGCTCTTTAATACCGGGATCACCGGTGCAGGCTGTAATCTTTTGCTGCAAATACCAGTTTGTTATCGTCTGTATGTTTCTTATATGCACCACCGGAAGAAATACTGTAGGATTTTTCTTCCCATGTTGTTCCGTTTATTTCACTTCTGTGATCGCTTTACATAGCCGTTCGCATCTTTAAAGTTACTTCCAGTCATTTCCGAATGTATCTGTTGCGATACTTTACCTGGCTCAGATCGATCGTTTTCGGTGCTTCTTCTTTGAAGGTTGCAGTTACTGTCACATCAGAAGCAGGCATGGCAAATTGCACAGCCTGTTTGGTAGCCTGTGTTGCTACTGCTTTTGCTGTCTGCAGCGGCAACGGTAAGGGTATCAGTTCATATCCCTCGTCCGGATTGTTTGCGGGTTGCAGTTACTGTCTCGCCTTCTTTTGATGCCTTCGCTCTTTGCTCAGGAGTAACTTTTAAGCCGTGTTGCAGCTTCTGCAGTTGCTTTGTAAGTCTTTTTACCACTGGCTTTTTTGGTACTACGGTTGCTATTATAAACATCCTGATAACTTACAGTTGTTTTTGTCACCTGCATGGTCAGCTCTGATAACCGGCTGCTGTGATATCAACAGTCAGTGGATGGGTATCAGGACTGACAATTCCTAAGCGCTGTATAGCTTCCGTTGCACTTCCTATATCCCAGATATTGTATCACTTCCCAAAGCTGCTGATCGTTTTGTTCGTATACACTGTACCATTGATTTGTCGCACTGTTGGATTGCATTCATCCAGGCAGTGTCCTTGAATGCAGTTCAGGACTGTCGTCCAGAGTCCGCTAGCTGGCTGCACAGGAAGCCACCTCTGTCGGCGCTGCTTTTTTGCTTCTTCTGCCGCCATAACAGGAACTTTCCCATCATAGAGAAAAAACAACCATGACGGACATAAGCAGTGATACGACTTTTTCCATGTCTTTTCATCTTTTCCTCTCCTTGTTAACTATTTTTGTTAGCACATTCTAACTATAGTATCAGCATAATAACAAGGGAAATTTTTTCCTGTCAACAAATACAAAGGACTATTGAAAAAATTCACAGTTAGATTTTTATTGATATTTTTTTTTTTTTGTCTTTAAGCAGAAAGCAGTCCCCATCACAGGACTGCTTACTCTCCTGGAGCACGCTGTTACCCCAGCTTATTTTTTTATCTACCTAATTATATACTATATTTATACGCACAATATCACAACCATAGGTTTTCGATTAATCATCATACTCTTCTTCCCAGTAATCATAAGCATCATCGTATCCGTCATCATAATCCCCATCTCCAAAATCTTCTGCCCATTCCCGCAAAATCTTCCACCGTAAAATCCATCGGGATCATCGTAATCAGAGAACCGAACCATCATTCGAAAGGATCTGAACTTTTTCAGAGCTGCTGAACCGGAACCGCTTTCTCCATAGGAATGCCCGAAGTGCTGCCAGAACCGGCATTGTTTTTCGATTCATTATCCTCTTCCATGTTTCTTTCGGATAAATCTTTCCTCTGTTCGTATAAAGCTCATACCCGTCTTCTCCCTGCACCAGTCTGGTAATACACTCCATACTCCCGGGAAATTGTCAGTTCTCCTTCGGATCTCTTTCATTGATCTTTACGGCGTATTTTCATCTCCAACAAATATTTTATAAAACCATCCACTTCCACCGGCCGCTGATCTTTGATCTTGCACTCCCCGTTCCATCAGTTCTATAAAAAGAATCATAATTTCCATCTTGCGTAGCTTCTTCAAATATAGAATCTATCGAGTCACAGTAATAACTCAGTTCATAATAAAATACTGATAGTCAGGATCGTCGTCCCAGTAATTGTAAACGCTGGAATACGTGCTCTGATTGTATTGCTCATAAGATACTCTGATATCCTCAATTCCGGCAGCCTGCATGCTTTCTGCAGGCTGATCCCGGTAATTTTCCATATGATTCTTTTGCCCGCTCATACGCCTTCTCTTCCGCCTCTGCCTTGTCCAGTTCCTTCTGTTTGTTTGGCCTTCCTGCCCTCTTCTGCTCGTATTATCCCACTGGATCAATTGATAAAAGCCGAAGATAAACAGAATTATAAGACAGACACATCCTGTATTTACTGCAATTTTCTTTTTGTCCATATTCTGACTGTTACAACCCCTCTCTGTAGATCCGGTTGATCGTTGCCTGTGCATGTTCAGTTCTTTTTTTCTGAATGATCGTTTCCGGTCACTTAAGATTGCCAACATCTCATCCACCACATCTTCCGGGCGTGGGTTCGATACGCGGTACAGATATCAACATCCTTGTTGCGGTATAATCCGTATTCATCTGCTTATATGCGATCTCCCGGCAGAAATCATCGGGGTAGCCTTTTTTTTTAACGCGTAATATAATGCATCTGTTCTTGCTTTTTCCATATCTGTCCTTTCTGTGTAAACTGCCCCACAAACATAGGTTTTACATTTTTCCAGTATAACATATTCCCACATCGATTCGATACTTAATTTATTTCACACAACCCTTCTGTTGCTGCTCACTCCATCCTCGCAACACGCTTCGCCGGATATTGTCAGTGAATTCACTTTCCTCTCATCCTCTATTCATATTCCGGATTTCCCTAAATAACAACAGCGTACGGAATACTATCCGTACGCTGTCGCCGACACCGGCCTTTCCGACCGGTTTTTTATTCATTTGTATCCGTGAATAGCAACGGTTCTTTTACAGACCATCCAGCGCTTTGCAGTTTTTAACTCGCTGGCTTCCATGGTTTCGTGGATACTTCACAGTTCTGCGATCAGATCCCGCCGTGTTTCTTCAGATGGACGATCAGAATTTAGCCTTGGCAAACTACAATTGCTGTACCCAGGATCATCAGCTTTGTCATACTTGTAGATCATCGCATAGGCCAGGAATGCCGCAACGATAAAGCAAAGGCGGACTACGCTACACCAGTTGTTATCCATCGGAAGAAGGGAATCTTCCATGCATCTTCGGATATATTTCCTGAAGATCGAATAATACATTGCACGATTTTAACTTGGGCATTGCGTTTGATTTTACCCCTGTAATGTTTTCAGCACACGCAAAATGGAACCGACAAGAGGCTTTACAAAGCATAACTGTTATCTAAGAATCACCGGTTGCCGATGATTTTTATACATGTTGTCCAAATGATACATCGCGTCAATCCGTTTGACTGCTTCAGCAGCAACTGCCTGGCCTGGCGTGAGCGGCACAGGTTCTTCACATTTATGATCTCTGTGAATTTATCGTCTTGCATGAACACCAACATCCGGCCACCTGATCCTATCACTTTTTCATAAGCGTATGATACGGCAGGAACCATCGGTTACGAGTGTCCCTTTGATATCCGGATAGATATTTTCCAGGACTTCGCCGCTTCTGCCACCCAGATATTCATATAGGAAGAGTGGATGGGTATCGCTTCCACCAGGAGAATGGAACACCCATATATTCCTTGCTTTTTATGCTGGGCATGATAAATGGTGTTTCATCACAATGGATATGGTGGGATTCCATAATCTCTGCTTTCATCAGATCATGAACCGGCTGCATATAATACTCACTGAGACGGATCATCCATCCTGCCATATCCTATTATAATGTTGACATCATTTCGAAGGACTTCAGGCGGTTCAAAGCCCTGCCTAGCATGCATTCTGCTTATAACCTTTCCAATCTTTTCTTCGAAGAAAATTTCCAGCTGAGAATGGATCTTTCCCCAAATCTGACGGTGTCCGGTCCATTTCTTGGTGATATCTTCCATGGCCAGGATGCCAGCATTTTCAAGAGACTGTCATCGATGGAAATACCGTCTTGGATTTGGTGACTTTTCGGAGTTGGCGGTTAAATCCTTCCCATTTCTGTTTCTGGGTATAGATCAGACGTCTGGACAGCCCGGATACTTAAAAATACGTTGAAAGATTTGCCCAGTTGTCCCAATGACTTTGCAATCTTAGGGTATTTCCTCCCATTTTTCGTCAAAGCTGTCCAGTTCTGCCAATGCAACTTCTTCTGTAGGAGCTGCATATACACGCTTCAGATCTGCCATAAGGGTTTGATCTCTTTGTAAGAAACAAATTTCGTGGTGTTCCTGATCTGATGGATGATGCACTGCTGGATCTCGGTCTGGGAAATACTGCTTCAATTGCCTGTGGAAACCGGTCAGTCCATCCACACGCAATTAATATATCTTCTACACCCCGGTTTTTCAGGCCATTCAGGATGGAGAGCCAGAACTTGGCACCTTCATTTTGGCCAACATATTCCGAGGACATCCTACGTCCTTCCATATCGATCCCAATCGCAATGTAAACAGCACGTTTTACAATCCGCCCCTCATTATGGGCATGGAAATGGATCGCATCCATAAATACAACAGCATACACACTTTCTAAATGGCCTTTCCTGCCATTCTTTACTATTGGCAGGATCTTATCAGTGATCCGGTTGACAGTACTGTCGGAGATCTCTAAGATCGTATAATTCACGCATGTGGCTTTCTATATCGGCAGTAGTCATTCCTTTGCGTACATGGAAATCCCATGTCTCAGTGTACCGAATACCTTTTCTTTACAACCTGTGGTCTGATCCCCGAATATCAAATCCATATTCCGTAACTGGTATGTAACGTTTTCTGGGAATATCCATTCGGAATTATCGGTTTTTTATTTCGATAATCATACTTGAATATCCCAGTTCTTCATCCAGTTCCTGATCAAGGGCACCTTCCAAAATGATAGACATCATTATTCAAGAAAATTATCCGAAATCTATTACTTACTTTACATTTACAATATGTTTCTATTAATCAGGGGGAATCCAATCAGTTCAATCAAGTGATAATGCTTTTACATTCCAATATGTTTTCTATTAAATAAACTCCTGCCAAAAGCGTAAATACCGGTCGAACTGAGTCTTTACATTTCAATATGTTTCTATTAATACACATAACTGTAGTTTACTTAGTTTATCAGTATTTATCTTTACAGTCCAATATGTTTCTATTAATACCAATAGCTGGACGTATTCTCATTTTGAGAGCCCACAACTTTACCATCCAATATGTTTCTATTAATACGGAGAGAATGTGATTCGCTATATCTCAGATAATCTTTACATTCCAATATGTTTCTATTAATACTTTCAAAGTGATTCTTGAACGGTAACGGTTTACCTACCTTTACATTCCAATATGTTTCTATTAATACGTAGTCAGAAAGTTCTATAGGTATACCAGACCTATCTTTACGACTTCAATATGTTTCTATTAATACACCGGATGGCTCTGTGCTGCATCACAGCGGTCATATTCTTTACATTCCAATATGTTTCTATTAATACCGAAACCGTGGTAATGGGTACCATGAAAGATTAAACGGTTTGATTCCAATATGTTTCTATTAGATACCGATCACCGCTGCCTGTTACCGGAATCTCGTTTTTCTCCTTTACATTCCATATTGTTTCTATTAATACTGCGCCGCTTCCGTTTCTTTTTTCTGTACAATGTACCTTTACATTCCAATATGTTTCTATTAATGCTAAGGAAGCACGGTAAAATTAAAAGCGGTGCCGGTATACTTTACATTCCAATATGTTTCTATTAATACTCCATTGCGATAATCCGTATCCGTAATGCCCCTACACACATTCCAATATGTTTCTATTAATACTTTTGCGAAGCAATATTTGAAAACTGATTAGTAAGTCTTTACATTCCAATATGTTTTCTATTAATACTACGAAGTCGTTTCAGAAAATTAGTGACATCTTCCTTTACATTCCAATATGTTTCTATTAATACTGCCTGTGCCGATCTCTTTCAATCTTGCTTTCCTTTACATTCCAATATGTTTTCTATTAATACGCTTTTTTGCGCTACATACGACATAGAACCACACGCCTTTACATTCCAATATGTTTCTATTAATACATGGAAGCTATAGAGCATCAGAAACCGACCGGATATCTTTACATTCCAATATGTTTCTATTAATACTTCTTTCTGATGCGATACATATTTCTCCGCTATTTCACTTTACATTCCAATATGTTTCTATTAATACCAGGGTTGCCCAGGCTTTTTTGGTAGATTGTGTTTTTCCTTTACATTCCAATATGTTTCTATTAATACGTAACGGGATCCGTAACTATCATAGGAGTTACGATCTTTACATTCAATATGTTTCTATTAATACCCAGATGCAATTAATTCCTGGGCTTTCCGTTTTCTCTTTACATTCCAATATATTTCTATTAATACGATTTGCAGAAGATAAGAAAAACCACGTAATCTACCTTTACATTCCAATATGTTTCTATTAATACTAGATCCCAAGCAAATAACTGTCATATCTTATAACTTTACATTCCAATATGTTTCTATTAATACACATTTCAGCTTGACAGAAAAAGATTCTTCCAGTGAATCTTTTCTTTCCAATATGTTTCTATTAATACTGGTCAGACGAAAGTCATTACAACAGATGTTGTTGTTGCTTTACATTCAATATGTTTCTATTAATACAGAAAAAGCAAATTACTATGTGTCAGAAAAGCCACGTGCCTTTACATTCCAATATGTTTCTATTAATACGGATCTCAGGATAACGCTCTTCCACCTCTTTGCTTTACATTCCAATATGTTTCTATTAATACAGATTGTACAGCAATCAGAATCTGGAAACTCCCCTTTTACATTCCAATATGTTTCTATTAATACTTTGGTGTCAGTCCGACCTTCTCCGTGGTCACTTCAAGTTTACATTTCACCCGTTTCTATTAATACTTTGGTGTCAGTCCGACCCATTACATCAAGTAACTAACTTTACATTCCAATATGTTTCTATTAATACAGCATTGACGAACAAGCTAAGCAGTTCAAAGGGTCTTTACATTCCAATATGTTTCTATTAATACGCTCTTCTGAAATCTTGACCTTCCTCATCACTATTCCTTTACATTCCAATATGTTTCTATTAATACTACCGTAAACGTTTCATAAAGGTGAACATGATATGTCCTTTACATTCCAATATGTTTCTATTAATACGATCCATGCCGGATCAATTATTGCACCTGGATTTTGCTTTACATTCCAATATGTTTCTATTAATACTATGGAAACTCCTTCTCAATACCGGGATGGTTTCTTTTACATTCCAATATGTTTCTATTAATACATTATTCAAACGACTCGAATTTGACATGGCTATTTTTCCTTTACATTCCAATATGTTTCTATTAATACCTTTGTACCTGTCTATCCTTTGAGATCTTTCCTCCTTTACATTCCACGATGTTTCTATTAATACAGGGTCAGACGAAAAGGAAACTGTCCTATCGCATTGACAACTTTACATTCCAATATGTTTCTATTAATACCCAAACGGAACAGGTGCACACTGGAAAATTGATTCACTTTACATTCCAATATGTTTCTATTAATACTTCCGAATTTACTCATGTCGTTCGTAACATCATCCTTTACATTCCAATATGTTTCTATTAATACTTTTTTCCGCTTCGAAAGTTTTGAAACGCATTTCTTCACTTTACATTCCAATATGTTTCTATTAATACCGTGATATCTGGATATCGATGAATTACAGGCTTTACATTCCAATATGTTTCTATTAATACCTGGAAAGAAAAGTTATGGGTGAGTCTAAATCTGCTCTTTACATTCCAATATGTTTCTATTAATACTGGTTCTCGTTATTTTGAGTTGCTGCGTGGTCACTTCTTTACATTCCAATATGTTTCTATTAATACATTTAGTAAAGCTCCATTTATAAAACTGGATGACTTGTTTTCTTTACATTCCAATATGTTTCTATTAATACGAAACCTCAAATGGTAAACAATGCAGGATTAAGACATTCCAATATGTTTCTATTAATACACGATTCAACCTGTTCTTCCAAAGTTTGTGAAGAGTGCTACTTTACATTCCAATATGTTTCTATTAATACAAAAGGGTATAAAAATAAGCCCTTTTAAAAATACTTTACATTCCAATATGTTTCTATTAATACTTGATAACGTTCTTGATCCCTTGCCATCAGTGTATCTTTACATTCCAATATGTTTCTATTAATACACCTAAACCTGATTCTAAATTTGATGAGCCAAAGGTCTTTACATTCCAATATGTTTCTATTAATACGCAAAGCTATTTTTTAAGAAAACCAAATCGTTCTCCTTTACATTCCAATATGTTTCTATTAATACGGATCTCGTTACATCGAACTTCTGCGCGGTCATTTTTTTACATTCCAATATGTTTCTATTAATACATCGCTTACGATGTCTAAAAGCAACTGTTGATGCCTACTTTACATTCCAATATGTTTTCTATTAATAATAAGACTGTATTGCAGAAGTCTCTGCTTGATTATTTCTTTACATTCCAATATGTTTCTATTAATACGGGACAGCAACTCGTGAGGGAATTTAAACTTTCCGTCTTTACATTCCAATATGTTTCTATTAATACAACAAGGTTTGCAGCGTATATTGGTCTCCTTCTCTCTTTACATTCCAATATGTTTCTAGTAATACCTGATCGTTTGTGCTGGAGCCACTGAACAAGTTTACTTTACATTTCCAATATGTTTCTATTAATACATGGTTTTGCTCTTGATGAAGTTTTTTGGTTATCCTTTACATTCCAATATGTTTCTATTAATACTTACCCGAAGTCGTTTCATAAAAACAACATCACCTTTACATTCCAATATGTTTCTATTAATACTTTAGACTGATGGAAGAAAAGGCTTCCAACTTTCTTTACATTCAATATGTTTCTATTAATACATATTGCATCTATGAATCTGCTAGATGCGTAAGCTTTACATTCCAATATGTTTCTATTAATACACCAGATGCAAAGAAGCCTTTAGGGTACACTCTTTTTACATTCCAATATGTTTCTATTAATACTCGGTTCGTCGCTATATTGAGCTCTTGCGTGGTCATTTCTTTACATTCCAATATGTTTCTATTAATACGGTTCTCGTTACATCGAGTTACTTCGTGGTCATTTCTTTACATTCCAATATGTTTCTATTAATACGATAATGACGGCTTTGGCAGTCTTGATGAATTTTCTTTACATTCCAATATGTTTCTATTAATACAATTAGAAATAACTAAACCACTAGGAAGAGGCTTGCTTTTACATTCCAATATGTTTCTATTAATACCAGGCGGAACAGTCAAACAAGATTAGTGATAATGCTTTACATTCCAATATGTTTCTATTAATACACATTAAGCACATCATCCGACATGCTATCGCACATCTTTACATTCCAATATGTTTCTATTAATACCAGGCGGAACCCAGTCAAACAAGATTAGGTGATAATGCTTTACATTCCAATATGTTTCTATTAATACTAACCGCACCAGTCGCACCAGATCTTCATGTACGGATCTT
>VOFG01004592.1_pt1 | contig 22416 bp, 46 predicted proteins | sample 5384171 | NCBI WGS metagenome assembly VOFG01 (sample SAMN12384726, study PRJNA508395) | human gut metagenome | isolation source: healthy gut F | host: Homo sapiens | reverse complement strand
CAGTACTTCGTTCAGTTACGTATTGCTCAAAGCAGTATCTTAGTGAAATTAAGGGCTTAAGTAGCGAAGAATGGAAAGCAGCTAATATGAAACTTTAGTTGGTCCTGGAAAAGAGTCCTTAGGTACAGACAAGACATTATTCACCAACGTCGTGGGTTTTTGTTTAACAATATAAAATTTCATAGATCCAGCAAATATGCCAATTTCATTCTCGATCTAATTGCACTCTACCGCCCTCGAAAGAATTTGCCATTACCTGTTCAAGGATTTAACCGCAGCGTATTCCGTTGACGCATTGATTGGGGAAATCGAGCTTTTAAGGACTTATCATTTAAGAGTGATAGTTATGGAGGTAATGGCATCTCCCGGCGCTGCTTGAAGTGAAAAGATTATGATTTTGTGATTGGTGCAACGTAAATGCTGAGTTTAGGTGCAAGGAAGAAAACAGTGATTGCAAAGTTTTGATATACTTTTCCTTTATTGCAATCGAATGTAAAACCTACCTTGACAAAACTAGGTCGTGTTCAGCTTTACAGGGAACAACTAAAAGAATAATCCCTAATGCCCTATACATCGTTTGTTGCTGAACGGCTCAAATTAAGAGTGAAGTATGACTTAAAAAACTGCAAAATTGATCAGACCATACATTTGCGCAAAACAAGAACACTGACCGCAGATAAGTTTTCTTGATGACTGTGGCAAACCCCATTTATGAAGATGTCGTATTCATCTTTTCACAATGGTTGAATTGCTGCTGACTGGGGCGGTAAGATTGCTGATGGGTTACAGAGGGAACATTTACAAATTACCATTGCCTGCCGCTGTTGGCTTTTTATGTTGCTATAATAGAGGTACAGGAAGCAGCTGTGAAAATGAAGCCAAGTTGGCAGCGGGCTTTCTGGCAGAGGTGCTGGGCACCAAAACAAAGGAGGTTGTCCTATAAGTTACATGTACCGGCCGTCGCGTTACGCTCAAACCGAAACTTTTGTCGAAAATGCGGAAAAGAGGCTTGCGAAGCTGGACAAGTTTTCCCTGACGAAGCTTACGGTACAGGTTACCGTCACGGTGAAAAAAAGCGGGCAGACCGTTGAGATCATGTTGTTGCGCAGCAAGGATCTGTACGCGCCGAAAAACGGATGAGCGTGGAAGATGCCCTGGCCGACGCCGTCGATCTGCTGACCCGCCGTGTGGTAGAAGTACCGCTGGCGCCCAGCAACTCAAGCTGACCGCCGCAACGCAGCGGAGACCCGCTACCGAGGCCGGAAGAAAGCATGCATGGATATTGTGCGCGAAAAGCACTTTGCCTGAGCCTGCAGCGCTGAGGAAGCCATTTTTGCAGATGGACCTGCTGGGGCACAGCTTCTTCCTGTATCACGGCACCGGGCGACAGATCCAGGTCGTTTACCGCCGCGCTGATGGCGGGTATGGCGTGCTGATCCCGGAAGCACCAGCTGGCAGCCCAAAGCTTAGCATAGCGCCGCACAAACGGCGCCGCTTGCCGCCTTTCACACGCGGCATTTTCACTGTTTAGCGCGGTTCAAGGCAACCCCTGCTGCCTTGCGCCCGCAGGAACATGCCAGGTTTGCTTTGTAGCTGAGAGCGCATTCAGCGCTTGACTATTTGGGCTGCCGGCTCACCATCGGCCAGGTGGCACGGGCGGCAAACGGCAGTTGGCCGGTACTGGGGTTACTACTGCGGCACACGGCCATGCTCTGCCATGCTGGAACCAGTCGGTAGGCGTCAAAAATCACATGATCCAGCATCAATGCCAACCTGGCTAATGCCAGAATAATGGCCCTGCGTGGCAAGCAGATCCACATTGAAGCCGCCGCCAAACCGGACCGGATGGTTATGCGCCAGCACAACACAGGTACACACTGGCTGGCAACGGCATCCCGCAGCAGCTTATGGGCCATCGAAGCACACGCGGTTAGGAATGCCCGATGCAATGTAAATTTCTTTGACGGGACATAATCGTCATTCATGGCGTTATATAAACTCTTCCCGCTTAGGGTCGCTGAACAGCGGGCGGATATACTCACAGAATATCTCAGCGTTGCGCAGCTGAACAGGGTGTTCCTTTGTGCTTTTGGATCTGGTAAAGCGGGCAACATCGGAAGGAATGCAGCAGTCTTGCGCTGGCGGGGCCAATGCCCTGCACCTGCATCAATTCTTCCTCGCTGGCATCCAGCACTTGGCAAATCCGCCAAAATGCTGGATCAGGCGATGAGCCAAGGGTTGGTATCCCGGCGCGGAATGGAAAAGTACAAGATATTCAGCACTCATGCGCGGCAAGGCTGGTTAAGCCATCGCGGGCAACGCGCTCCTGCATGCAGGCACGGTGCTCTTCATGGATCGGGTGGTGGTTTTCTTTTCCGGCATGGAAGGCGCACATCCCTTTACCTTTGGCTGTTCTTATTATATCTGTGTTTGAAGATTGCAAAGAAGGTCTTGACCCCCATGAAAAAGTTTATCGCAGGCGAAAACGAAAACGGCGTGCGGCTTTCCCGCTTTGTGGAAAGCGTGACCAGGGACATGCCGCGCAGCCTGCTGTATAAAGTTTCCGCAACAAGCGCATTAAGGTGAACGGCAAGCGCGGTGAAGCGGACTACCCGGCTGAGCAGCGGTGATGTGATCCGGTTGTATATCAACGATGAGTTTCTTCCCCAGCCAGTGGTCCCACGGCAAAAAGCCGCCGCGCCGCCAGCCGCCGGTCGGGCGATCTATCAGGACGAAAACATTGCGGTGCTGGCGCAAGCCCGCCCACCTGCTGTACGCCACAGCGACCGCACCGATGCCAACCTGGTGGATGCCTTTTGTGCCAGCTGCAGGCCAGCGGCGAAGAATATGACCCAAGGCTGAAAACCGCTTTGCGCATCTGCAACCGAGCTGGACCGCGGCACCGAGGGAGAAGCTGTGATTGCGCGAAAAAATACACGGCCCCTGCGGAATATGAACGAGATCATCGCAATGACTGGATGAAGAAGAGTACCTGACAAAATTTTATCGGTGCCCCGCCGGCCAGCGTGTATGTTGCCTGGCTGCAGCGGCGAAAAAGGCAACAGGTGCTGCATTCACGCCCATGAAAGCGGGGTATAAAATCATCGCACCGATGTAACGGTGATCGCTGCATTAGGCCCGTTTGCGCTCTGCGTGGACCTGATACCGACCACGCACAGATCCGTGCACCTGACACCTGGGGCGGTGCTGGGCGACATCAAGTATACGGCAACCGCAACATGAACAGAAAACCGGGTTTAAGACGCAGGCACTGTGCCAGCGGCTGACGTTTGTAATATTCCGGGAGGAAAACACGCTACACCTTTCTGGCAGGGTCATCAAAGAGCTGAAGCAGACCCGGAGATTAATAAAAGCAGTTTGATGCGTTAAGGAGAGGAAGCCAGGGACAGGGAATAAAGGAGTGCCGTTGAGTTAGGATGCGAGTTGGTTCCGCCAGGTATTTATCGTCCGTAATCCGTTTATGGCTATTAATTGCCCCTACTAGTGTGATGAATTCTAAAGCTCTGCGCATGATTTGGAGACTTTCTCCATTTGGCTTTATTACGAAGCGGCTCTAATTTTTTTAGATGAGCAAAAGGTAAGTTTAGTGTAACACACTACTGCAGAAGTACCCGTTTGGGCTTAGTTCCATGTGATATTTGAAATGCGCACCAAGTTATAACGACAAAAGCGAATATACAAAACTTGCCGCAGGGATCAAAGCCAGTAACACACCTGCGGGTGTTGCTTGTGCTGTTCAGCGCAGCTGGAATCAGACCGGATGAGACTTGTTCTCATAGTCAGCATGCAGAGCGTCCACACCTGCAGGCGGGCATTGCGCTTTTCGAAGAACTTGGGGCGACCTGCGGGAACATAGCGTAGGTCAGGACGTCCTCTTCCTGGATGGCGTACTTGGCGGCCTCAGGCGCTTCAACTTGTCCATCTCGGGCTCCAGCGTGTCGGCAAAGCGGCAGGTAATGGGCCTCGCCCTTCAGAATAAAAGTCGCTGAACCCTTCTTGATGGGGAAGCAGGCGTCTTGCCGTAATCGCCATGGACCAGGCCCTGAACTCCTTGGTGACCATTCTTGTAGCGCTCGCCCATGATGACGTTAAAGACAGCCTGAGTGCCAACGATCTGGGGGTCGGGGTGACCAGCGGCGGCAACCGGCATCCTCACGAACGCGGGGAATTTCCTCCAGAACATCCTGAAAGTTTGTCTTCTTCTGCCGGCCCTTCAGCTGCTTCAGCATGTTGGAGAACATGCCGCCCGGAACCTGGTACCGCAGGGTTGTTGGACGCCCAAAAGCTCTTCGGATGATCTGGCCATTGGAGCGTGTACTTTTTCACGCAGTTTGTTGAAGTAAGGCGGACAACATTCAGCTGGTTCAGATCTAGGCCGGTGTCGTTCGGCAACTGCAGATGGAGTCAAGGCCAGCGGCATAATCCATCTCCTCCAGGGTCTTGGCATACTTGGCAAAGTACTCGTTGTTATGTACAGGGAGTCTCAGGGTGTACTTGGCAAATGATGCAGGCCTGAACGTGAGCGCCTTCCTTGTTGGCGGCCTTGATGGCAGTCTGCAGGTTGCGCGGGTCGTTCAGGGCGTCAAAATACGGATGACATCGATGCCGTTGGCAACGGACTTTGTACGAAGTACTCGACAGCGTCATCGGCGTAAGGACGATAGCCCAGCATGTTCTGGCCGCGGAACAGCATCTGCAGTTTCTGATGGGGCAGCTCCTTGCGCAGGATGCGCAGACGCTCCCAGGGGTCCTCGTCCAGAAAACGGATGCAGGAGTCGAACGTAGCGCCGCCCCAGCACTCAACGGAGAAGTACGGGATCTTGTCCATCTCGGGCAGGATCGGACGCATCTCGTCCATCGTCATACGGGTAGCAAGCAGGGACTGGTGCGCGTCGCGCAGAACGACCTCGGTGATCTTAATAGGTTTCTTAGCCAATGTCATTCACCTGCCCTTTCTTAGTTCATGGTGCAGAGCAGATCGCCGGAGTTGACGACATCGCCCTTGCGCACATTCACGCTGGCAATGGTGCCATCCTGCGGAGCGCTGATCTCGTTCTCCATCTTCATGGCTTCCAGGATCAGCAGGGTGTCGCCGGCCTTGACGGAATCGCCAGCCTTGACCTTGACGTCCAGGATGTTGCCCGGCATGGGAGCAGTAACGGTAACGGAACCGGCAGCGCCAGCGGGAGCGGCAGAAGCAGCGGGTCAGCAGCCGGAGCCGGGGCAGCGGCGGGAGCAGCAGCAACAGGAGCGGAAGCAGCGGCAGTGCCGGTGCCTTCTCGACGGTGACATTATAAGCAACGCCGTTGACAGTGACAATCAGGTTTTTCATAGGAATTTCCTCCTTAAAGATCGTGTCGTTATGTTCAGGTTAAACGCAGATTACAGCGTGATGTTGCCATGCTTCTTAGCCAGGCGGACAGCGCGCTTGCTGGCCAGCATATCCAAGGCCTGGGCAACAGCGCTGCGGGCAGAAGCAGCATCGGCGACGGTATCAGCGGCACCGTTGGCAACAGCGGCCTGGGCACTGCAGACGTCCTTGGTGTAAGCAGCAGCCTTTGCCTTCGTAGCGGCAACGATGTTATCAGAAGCGAAGATCTCGTCCTTGTACAGAACGGTGACAGCAGCCCGGGGGCCAGCGGTGCAACAGTGCAGCCCTGCACGGCAACGCGCCAGTCAGCAGAAGCAGCGAACACTGTGTAAGCGGGGCCGACAGCCTCACCGGCCAGAACAGCGACCTTGACCGTGGTGGCCTCAGCGTAAACACCAGCCATACGGGCGGCCTGGCGGATACCACCGGCCTGGTCATCCCCTCGCTCTTGCCGAAGCCTTCGGTGTTGACGACGGTCACAACGGGGATGCTGTAGGCATCGCACAGACGGACAAAGCGGGCAGCCTTGGCAGTGCACTTGTGGCACAGGGCGGCTTTCTCGGTGGCAACGATACCAACGGAGCTGCCGTTGATGGTAGCCAGAGCGGTAACGATGTTCTTGCCGTAGCCCCTTTGTAATAACTCAACAGCGCTGCCCTCGTCAGTCAGAGCAGCGACGGCGTCAGCGGCGGTGTACTTGGCGGTGTTCAGCGCAGCGGAAGGGAGCGCTGAAGTCAAACAGTGCGGGACCAGCCAGGTTGTTGGCGGGCAACAGGGCGGCGATAGAAGTAGCCTGCTTAGCAGCGGCGACAGCATCAGCGGCGGTCACAGCGGCAACGCCAGCCTTGGCGGCGAATTCAGCGGAGCCAGCACCGGCAACTTTGTCTTCAGCATTGAACGGAGCGTTCAGAACAGCTCAGCGTCCTCAGCCATGATGCACAGGTCAGCGGAAGCGGCGTTGATGGCATTGGTGCCGGCGCAGGTACCGGTAACAACGGCAATCTGCGGCACAACGCCGGAAACACGTGCGATCTCAGCGGTCAGGCGGGCGGTAGCGTTCAGCAGATCCAAACCGCCCTCCAGCTTGGCACCGGTGGAGTCGTAGAAGGTGACGACCGGGGCGCCGGTCTCGGCGGCCATCTCCAGCACGCGGATATTCTTTTCGATATCCTGCACGCCAACGGGGGTGCCGTCCTCAAATACGACGTAGACGCTCTGACCGTTTGCGTTGTTGCCGTAAGCGGCGCTTACGGCGCCATCGGTAAACAGCGGAGAATATGTTCGCCGTCATCAAAAATGCTGCAAGGATCGTTGCCTTGTTGGGCTTGTTTGCTGCCATACAGGTTCCTCCCTATTTGTAAAACTGAAGTTTTTTATGAAGAATTCACAAAAAATCCACGATTTAAATTAATTATACTACTTTTTGGAAAATTTTTCACAAGTGGAAGTTTGCATATTTTTAAAAATACACAATTTTTTGCAAAAAATTGCTTTCAGCAACTTTACACCCTAAATATGGGTTCAGCCCTTTTTGCGGGGGACGGGGCGGGCCGGGACGGCGGGGGCAGGCAGGTCCCCTCGGCTGCGGCTTTCATGCTGGCGGCGTTGCGCAGGGCGTTGATCTCGCTTTTTTTCAGCTCACGGTACTCACCCGGCTGCAGCATGCCCAGCTTGACCGGGCCTTCGGCAGTACGGCGCAGGCGCACGACCTGCAGGCCGACTGCAGAGCACATGCGGCGGATCTGGCGGTTGCGGCCCTCATGCAGAGTGATCTCCAACACACTGCGGCCCGGCTCGTCCACGACAACATGGATCACGCAGGGCTGCGTCTTGACGCCGTCGTCCAGTACCACGCCGGAGGACATCTGATGATCTGCTCCTCGGTGGCGCGGGGATTGACGGTGACGCGGTAGAGCTTGCCTACCCCGCCGGACGGGTGGGTTAGCAGGTTGATGAAGGCACCGTCATCGGTCATCAGCAGCAGGCCCTTCGCTGTCCTTATCCAGGCGGCCCACCGGGCGCAGCATGGCCGGAACATCGGAGACAAGGTCCATAACGGTCTTGCGGCCGCGGTCGTCGGACCGGGTGGTCAAAAGCCGCGGGTTTGTGCAGCATGATATAGGTATACTGGCGCTTGCGCACGATGCGGACGGTCTGGCCGTCGATAGCGACCTTATCGTAATCGGGTCCATCTTGTCACCCAGGCCTACCGGGTGACCGTTAACCTTTACTTTGCCGGCGGCGATCAGGCGCTCCGCCTCACGGCGGGAGCAGATACCCCTGATCGGCCAGCACTTTTGAACGCGCTGTTCTGCCATGCTTACTCCTTATTTCTGTGCTTATGCGTTGCCCGTTTCAGCGGGCTTGTCTTTTTTAATCATTGCGGTGATTTTGTCCACCAGTTCCGGCAAAGCGGCAATGGCGTTATCCACGGCGGTGACTTTTTCCACCAGTTGGACCGGTGCGGACGTTGCCGCCGGAAACCACCAGGAACGCAACGGGCGTGACCGACACGCCGGCACCGCTGCCGCCGCCGAACATCTGCTTGACGACTGGGGCGCCACATCGGAACCGCCCGATGCAAAACCGAAAGGTAACGCGGGAGACCGGAATGATGGTGGTAGTGTCATCTACATGGATGGGATCGCCGATGATGGTCTCGGCGTTGACCATGTCGCGGATTTTCTCGATGGTGACGCCCATCAGACCCTTAGGATCGGATGGAAAATTCCTCCTTTATATAGGGCCACCGCACAATGGGAAACCGCTCCGGCGGCTGCGGCACGGCATTTATAAAACATCAAAATGCAATTTGGTTTGCCATAGAAACCAACGAATTACGATGTGTGCAGGCTGCAGCTGCGGGTCTTTGCCCAGGCGGAACAAAAGCCGGATCAGCAGCCAGAGAAGCAGAAACAGGTGGGTGTGCAGCCTGCCGGAAATGTGACGCCTCCCCTGCGTTGGCCGGTGAAATCCGGCCCAGCTGCAATGGTCGCATTGGCAGACGACCCAAGCTGCAAAAAAAACGCCAGCAGATTGTTGGCGGCGGCCATGGCAGCCCATAAAGTTCGGCGGTCTGGACCGCATCCCTGCCGGTGACGGTCCAGAATACGGTAAGGTGCTGCACTTTGATGTGCCGTGCCAGGAATCGCCCGCCGATCCAGCGCAGGTGCCCGAACATACAGCGGACAAAGGCGGCAGGATCATGAGCGAGCAGGTTGAGGGCGGTCTCAATACCGCTCCGAAATATGGAACGGCAGAGCGCTGGATTTTGATGCTCTCCGGTAAATTCAGCAGCGGGGGGCGTGGCGGGATTTTGCCGCAACGGAGGGGGGATTGCGCAACAGGCGGCAGCCTGCGCGGGGCCGCGGCTGGTGCAGGCTGCAGTTTTAGACAGCGCTGGTTCAGCGCTTGGTTGTGCTGCGGGCGCTGGCTGCGGCGCGGCGGGATGCTGCCGTATTTTGGCAGCGGCCCGTGGCCAAGCGTAAAATGCAGCGGGCCGTACCAGGCGGTCAGCGATGGTTTGCCGGCCTGATAGCAAACCGCAGCTCCACCGGCAAAATCAGCAGGACTACCAGCAGCGCCAACAGAAAAAGAAGCAGCCAGCCTACGACGAGCACCGCCAGCAGGACGGAGCACAATGGTCATGGGCAATCACTCCATTCCAGCTGTTCGCCGTCCTCGGCGGTAATAATGATAGCAGGATCAGATTCAGCTTCCGAGGGTTCGGTTGTCCCCTGCTTCAGCCATGCAGCGGTGGCAGGTCAGCCAGCGAACCCAGGCCGAACACACGTAGGAAACCGTTCGCGACCTGGAACGCGATGGGCTTGCTGGCAGGTCCAGACGCCCGGCTTCCTCGATCAGTCCTTTTTCCAGCAGCTTGGCTACGATGGACGAGAGGGAATCCAGCTGCGGGACCTGCTCAATAAAGCTGCGGGAGACAGGCTGGTTGTAGGCAATGACGGCCAACACCCCAGCGCGGCGGGCGAAAAGCGGCGCATTGCGGGTGTCCAGAATCTGCTTGACCATTTCGCCGGGTACGGGCGGGTCGCCATCTGCCAACGGTCAGGCCTCGAAGTAAAGAATCGCCATGCCGCTTTCCTCTTCGTCCAGCTTTCTGCAGCTTTTCCAGCAGCACAGTTTCCTCCGGCTCAGTCCAGCCGCAGGGCATCCGCCAGGCGCGCGGCCTCACCGGGTCAGCATGGGCAAACAGCATGGCTTCCAGAGAGCCAAGCTCCTGTTGTTCTGTCATGGGCGGAAGTCCTTTCTTCTGCGGTGGTGGTGCGGTCCAGTTGCAGGGCGCCGCTGTCGTCCACCTGAACGCGGCCGGCGCGGATCAGCTCCAGCAGGCCAGAAAGGTGGCTAATATGGTGCTGCGGCTTCTCCTCGCGGCTGAACAGCTGCCCATCTTCTGCAAACGACCCTTGAGCAGCCCGCGCAGCATGTGGGGAAACACGGTTTGCAACGGAGACAAATCTTTGGCGCGCGGTGACCAGCGGCTCAAAAACTTTCCTGTGTGGTTTCCGCTTGCGCAGGTGCTGCGGCCCATCAGGGTTGAACCGCGGTGACCAGCAGGTTGGGTCATGGCGGCGGGTATACTGGCAGCGCCGACAAGCGGCATCGGCTCGCGCGCTGCGGTGTACCGGTCCCGGGCACGGCTGCCCAGTTGGGCGGCAACCTCCTTTTGCAAGCGCTGTACTCAATCAGGCGGGCCGGTAAGCTCGGCCTTCATCCGCTCGGCCTGGGGCTGCGGGGCAGCAGCAGGGCACTTTTCATCCGCACCAGATGGGCGGCCATGTCAATAAACTCGCTGGATACCTCCATCCTGTCCTGCTGCATCTCCGGATGGCGGCGGTGTACTGCTCGATCAGTTCCATGATGTTGATATCATCGTTCATCTTATTTTTTGCCCACCAGGTACAGCAGCAAATCCAGCGGGCCCTCAAAATCTTCTATTTTAAATGTCAGAACTTCCGGCAAATCAATACCCCCAAAGCAGCTCCACAAAGCCTGTCAGGTGCAGCATCAGCCGCCACATGCCGTTTACAAAGCCACGACAGCGGTATATCCAACAGGCCCAAAAATACAAAGCCAAGAACGGTCAACATGATGTACCGTTCATATTTCATCAACCTTAAAAATAGAGCCTCTGCGGCAAAACAGCAAAGCGATGCGGCTGCCGTCAAACGGCGGCACCGGAGCAGATTGAAAACCGCCAGGCTCAGATTCATGGCTACCATATAATATAGGAACATCAGCACAGGAACGGCGTCCCCCAGCCCGCTGTACCAGCAGATCTTGTACAGGATCATCGACACCCAGCTAAGCAAAAATTGCTGAAAGGACCGGCCGCGGCAGAGACCGCCGCCATGCCGAGCTTTGGATTTTTATAATTGTACGGGTTGATCGATACAGGCTTGGCCCAGCCGACACCGCCACCAGCATGCAGAGCGCACCAAGCGGGTCAAAGTGGTGCATCGGGTTCATCGACAGACGCCCGGCCCGCACGGCGGTATCATCCCCCAGCCGATGGCTGGCCAGGCGTGGGCGGACTCATGAAATGGGATCGCAATCAGGACTACCACGGCCCGGCAGATACTGCACGATCTGTGCCGGAGACAGCAGACCGTTCAAAAGGCCAACACCACCCCATTAAAATTCATTTCTATTATACCGTACAAATGCCCCCAAAACAAGCCCTGCAGGGATGGATGGCGGAATTTTAGCGCTTCGATTTTGACAAAAAGCAAAATTATGAAAATTTTGAAACTTTTTTCACAAAACTCTTGCAATTTGCAAAAATCCACGCTATAATATTTAAAGCTATTGAAAAGGAGGTGCAAGCAATTATGGCCAAATGTTCTTGCTGTGGCAAGGGTGTCACGTTCGGTATCAAGGTTTCCCCACTCTCATCGTCGGAGCAACCGTACCTGGAACCCCAATGTCAAGCGCGTGAAGGCGATCGTGGACGGGTTCCCCCGAAGTATATCTACGCCTGCACCCGCTGCCTGCGCTCTGGTAAAGTTACCCGCGCGGTCTGATTGGACGGAAAAAATGCCGGTCACATTGCGTGACCGGCTTTTTTCTCTTTATTTTACCAGTTAAAGGCAGCACAGACCCATGCCGATACGGCGAGCCCAACGGCTGAAGCCCGATTATGCGTTGCTGAACGCAGATATGTGCCGCAGCCACTGGAACGGTGTTGCCGTTAGGCAGCTGTGCAGCGACCGCTGCCCCAAGACCCTATCATTTTGTTAAGCTACGTCAATACCCAGCTGCGACCGGGATGCCAGGCGGACCGGGAAAAATGGACGAAGCCGACCTGCGTGCGCGTCTGCAGGAATGGGTTATATTTACGATGCCGAACAGAACCGCTTTCGTATTTTGTAACGGATGTATGCCGGCATTTTTGAGGAGAGGAAGTTGAAGAACCCGCCGATGAACTTTATCTTTGTCAGCCCGCATTTCCCCAAAACCTACTGGAATTTTTGCGAACGCCTGCATCGCAACGGCGTCAACGTGCTGGGTATCGGCGATGCACCGTTTGATGAGATTCCCGGCAGCTCAAAGCACTGCCTGACGGAGTATTACCGCGTGAACGACCTGGGCAACTACGATGAGATGCTGCGGGCTGTGGCCTATTCACCTTCCATTACGGTAAGATCGACTGGCTGGAATCAACAACGAATATTGGCTGGAAATGGATGCCCAGATGCGAACCGACTTTAACATCACCACCGGTGCACAGAACGACTTTATCGAGCGCATCAAATACAAGAGCAAGATGAAGGAAAGCTACATTGCAGCCGGTGTGCCGGTGGCGCGCCACCATATGGTCAGCACGCTGGCGGCGGCCAAGGCCTTCATCAAAGAGGTGGGCTACCCTGTCATCGTCAAGCCCGATAACGGCTGCGGCGCCGAGGGGCAACCTATAAGCTGCGGAACCTGAAGGAACTGAAAAAAATTTCTACGCTGAGCCCCACGCCGTACCTTATATTATGGAAGAATTCATCAACGGCACCATCGTCAGCTTTGACGGCGTGGCCGACAGCCATTGCGTGCCGCTGTTCTACACCTCCAACGTCTTCCCCACCCCAATGCTGGACATCGTGAGCGAGCAGGGCGATTTGAGCTACTGGACCCAGAAGACCGTGCCTGCCGCGCTGAAAGACGTGGGCTTCCGCACGATCAAGGCCTTTTGGCGCCAAGAGCCGGTTCTTCCACTGCGAGTTCTTCCAGCTGAACGAGGACAAGCCGGGGCTGGGCAAAAAGGGCGACTATGTGGCTCTGGAAGTCAACATGCGTCCGGCGGGCGGCTACACGCCGGATATGATCAACTACGCCAACTCAGCGGATTGCTACCAGATTTGGGCGGATATGGTCTGCTATGACGAGGTGCGAAACCTGGGCTGGATGGCCCCAAGTACTACTGCGTTTACGCAGGCCGCCGTGACTGCCACGCCTACAAAAAGCACAGCAACGGCAGATCATGGCGCGCTACGGCAACCGCATGAAGATGCACAGAGCGCATCCCCGAGGCTCTGCGCCTGGACATGGTGACGAGATGTACACCGTCACTGTGCGTTCCAGCGCCGAGCGGGATGCTTTCATCCGGCTGCGTGCAGGAGAAAGCCTGATTTTATAAACATAAGCAAACCGGGTATCCGATGCAAAAGTCGGACACCCGGTTTTGTTTAATATTTAGTTGTTATAATCTGTGATGGTCACAGGTTTTTGCTGTAGTACGGCGTCAGGCCCCACAGATCCGGGCCGGGGGGCAACGTCTGTGTAAAACAGCAGCCAGGGGCGCTCTTCCTCGGTCAAGGGTCGGAACACGACATCGGGCTGGTCGGTATCGGTCAAAATGGCTTCACGTTCGTCCAGCACTTTAGCAAAGCGGGCGGCTTCGCCGTCGGCTAGTTCATAGGCGGCCTCCAGCGTGGTGGCAAAGTGGTTATCCTGCCCCTCTTTTACCGTATGGCTACCGATGCAGGCCATACAGACCAGCATCGCAGCGCAAACCAGCGGCAGGCACTTCCCTGCTTTTCCAAGCTGGCGGATGGCAGGCGTCAGACAGACGCCGCGGATACGCTCCAGCCAGCCAAAGAGCAGAAACTCGGTAACGGCCAAGCCGAGGATGAAGGTCATCAGACCACATTCATCTGTAGCCGCCCGGCACCGATGCCGCCCATCGTGTAGGATGGCAGGAAAATCATGGCCCACATTAAAATAAAGGTGACGGCCGCACCCGCCAGCGGATGGCGGAACACCCGGTCCGACAGGCTGCTGCTTTGGGCAGGTACCGCAGCGGTAACGCCAGCAGCACCAGCAGGCAGAGCAGCGGTACATCCAGCCAGCGGACCCATTCCAGCGCGGCCAGCACAAAGCTTTTCAGCACGGCTTCAACAAAGCCTGCCCCCCGCAAAACCCGGCAGCGCGTACCCGCGTGCCGGGGGCTGTTACGTTGATAAAGCAGCCCCGCCACGGTAGCAGAAATGCCGGCAGATGGTAAAACCTGCGCTGCCGTGCGCACAGCAACGGCCAACAACAGGACCAGAACATTCAAAAGCCCGGCCACCTGGTGCCCACCGCCGATGATAAAGCCAATCATGACCCCGGCGGCACAGTACAAAGTGCGCTGCTTACGGGTCAACTGCGGCGCAAAGCACAGCCCGAACGTCAGCCCGGCATTGAGCACGGCCAGCGAGAAATACGGCAGGTAGTTCATTGCGCCGTTGAACCAGTACAGCCCTTCCACCGGGGCGGGCATGCCCTCGATAAAGGCAAAGCAGACCAGCAGCGCCAGCGCCCAGGGCAGCAGCTTTTGCGCCTGGTCCAAACGGCGCACCACACAGCGGCATGCCCCATACAGGCAGAAAAACAACGGTACAAGAACGCAAAGCAGCGTGACCCCATACCAGGCGTTGCCGAAAATGGCGGGCTGCCAGGCCAGCAGAAAGCCGGAAACATACAGCCCCTGCCAATTCTCAAAGTAATAGACATTGGTGTCCCAGGCAGCTTTCAGCAGGGCGCGGCAGGTCAAAGCCATACTGCTGCATCACCGCGTGGGTGCGGGCCGCGTAAATGTAATCGTCTGCCGAGGGGCCGCGCAAACACGGCCAGCACAAAAACCGGGACCAGCAGCAGCCCAATGAACAGGGTCAGCCGACAGCCAGCGTTTTTGCACCGCAGAATCATGCCAAAAATCCATACACGCGCACCCCGTTACGGGTTGCCCAGCGTCATCTGCAGGGAAGTAGGTCACTGCTTCTCCCCACCAGACCCAATCATGGGACATCGCAGCCCCAAATGTCACGATGGGGTGGATGCCCCGCACTTTCCAGGATGCCCTGCAGTTCCAGCGTGGAGGCCAGCAGGTCGCCCTCCCAGGCACCCTGGCCGCAGCACATAATGAACTTATCGGCTTTATTGAACAGCTCCATGTAAGGGATGGGTCGGGGGAAGTTGCGCATGTAATCGCAGGGAGAGATTGCGGTAGACGAGGTCATCCATGTAATCGCCGAAGAACATGCGGGAAGAATACAGGCCGCTCAGTGCGATCGTGCCGTTGAAGATGTCCGGGACGGCGCAGGAAGAAGTTGACGGCGTGGCCGCCGCCCATGCTGGCACCGCCCACCAGGATCTTGCCGGTGTGGTCGTTGCCCCCTGCTCACAGTTGATCTCAAGCAGGCGGGGCACAAATTCCTCAGATATAATTGTACCAGCGCTCCTGCATCTCGATACGCGGGCGCTCAGGGGCCGTTGTTGTCCCAACTCTCGGGGTCGATGCTGTCCATCCGAAGATCTGCAGCCGGCCGTCATCCACCCAGCGGGCAGCGGCGTTGCACATGTTGCGGTCCTCCCAGTCAAAAAAGCGGCCGCTCTGGCACGGGAAAATGATAATGGGGCGTCCGGCGTGACCGTAGACTTTGAACTCCATAAATCGGTCAAGATACCGGCTGTATTCCCTTATAATAACGGATCTGCATGGCAGTTCCCTCCTGATTTTATTTGTAAAAAAATCTCTTGTTCAGATCCAGCAGCCCAACCATAGCGTGCATGGGGCCGGATGTGGAAGTTTTAAATACCCAGTAGTACGCCAGGGCCAGGGCCTCGCGCAGGTAACAGGGCAGCACGCTGCGCCACGGCGTGAATGGGCAGGCAGCGCAGCGACCGTGGAAAAAACCGGCCCGCGCCGCATACCGCCCGGCGCGGTAGCAGTGGAATGCGTTGGAAACGTAAACGATGGGGGTATCGGCGCTGTAGCCGCGCTCTTTTTAAAATATCCAGCGAGAAAGCAAAGTTTTCCTCGGTGGAGGTGGACATTTTCGGCCAAAAACGCGGTCAGCGGCAGACCTTTTTCAATCAGGTAATCCCGCATGGCCTGGCCTTCCGGGAATCCATTCGTCCTACCCGCCGCTGGTGACGATGAGCAGGTCGGGGTGTTCCGCCGCGTACGCAGGCTTTATCCAGCCGGTAGCGAAGCAGCATGCTGGGCTTATCCTTGCGCAGGCCCGCGCCCAGCGCACGATCATGACCTGCTCTGCCCGGTGGGCGGGTTGGCGTAACCATGACGACCTGAAAACCAATTAGGCCAGATAACCAACCAGCAAAACGCCCAGCACGATGCCTACAACGCGCCCGGCCCCGGTGCGGAGCCAACCCGCCAGTGGTTTATGCCAATGGCGCAGGCCGTGATGGCGGCCGTCGCGCAGACCATCAGGTTGCCCATGTTGAAGTTGCTTAAAACACCAGCATGAGCGAATAAGCGACCAGCGCTGCGGCCAGAATCCATAAGAGAAGGATGCCCATCTTACTTGCAGATCTCATCGTACACGCCGCAGCCGTCTGCGCAGTAGTCAACATCCAGTGCCTTGCAGACGGTATCGGCGATGGTGGCAAAGCTGTAGCAGGGGTGTGCAGGTTCACGCCTGGCTTGATCTCACTGCCATACACCAGGAACGGCACATGTTCGCGGGTGTGGTCGGTGGTCTTAGTGTAGCTGGGGTCGCAGCCGTGATCTGCCGTGACCATCAGGATGTCCTCAGGGGCGCATCTCTGGCCATGAACTGGGGCAGCCAATCGTTGAACTCGGCGGCAGCGGCAGCATAACCGGCTACATCGCGGCGGTGGCCGTACAGCATGTCGAAGTCGACGAGGTTGACGAAGGCCAGGCCCTCAAAGTCGCGGTCGGCCAGATCCAGCGTGACCTGCAGGCCCTCAGTATTGCCGCTGGTGCGGATGGTCTCGCCGATGCCCTTCCCGGCAAAAAATGTCGTGGATCTTGCCCACACCAATGGTGGACTTGCCGGCAGCCTGGATGGCGTTCAGCATCGTATCACGCGGCGGCACCAGGCTGTAGTCGTGGCGACGCGGGGTGCGGGTGAAGTTGGCGGAGCAATCGCCCACAAACGGGCGGGCGATGACGCGGCCTACGCCGTACTTGCCCACCAGCACTCACGGGCCTGGGCACAAATTTCATAGAGCTTTTCAACGGGGGACGATGGCCTCGTTGGCGGCAATCTGGAACACGCTGTCGGCGGAGGTGTAGACGATCAGCGCACCGGTCTTCATGTGCTCCTCGCCGTAATCGCGGATGACCTCAGTGCCGGAATAAGGCTTGTTGCAGCACCTGAAAGCCGGTCTTGGCAGTGAAAGCGTCCAGCAGGTCTTTCGGGAAAAGCCGTTCGGGAAGGTGGGCAGCGGGTCGGCCTCAGCAGACCGGCAATCTCCCAGTGGCCGATGGTGGTATCCTTGCCGGCACTGGCCTCACGGAGGCGGGCAAAGCTGCCGATAGGCTCGGCCACGGGGTGCCACAGGTCACGCCGTCAGGTTGACATGCCCAGCTTGGCCAGATTATCGCCCTTAAAATTGGGGTGGCCGGCAATGGCGCCCAGGGTGTTGGTGCCTGCATCGCCAAACTGTGGGGCGTCCGGCTCGGCGCCGACGCCGAAGCTATCGAGAACGATCAAAAAAACACGTTTTGCCATGGGTTTGTCTCCTGTCTGTATCATAAACATTGTGTGCGTTGAATACGTAGAATATACCTATTTAAGATTATACCCTATTTGGGGAGGATTGTAAACAGAAAGCCCGCCCTGCGCAGCGGAAACGTGAGCAATATTTGCACAGTAAAATATGTGTAAAGTGGATTTGCGTACTTGTACAAAAGCGGAAATGTGTAGTATAATAGCTTCGATTAATGTTCAGATTTCTTCAATGGAGGTCATGATATATGCGTAAAACAAAAATTGTCTGTACGATGGGCCCTTCTACCGAAAAAGCCGGGTATTCTGCGCCAGCTGATGGAGAACGGCATGAACGTTGCCCGTTTCCCCAACTTTTCCCACGGTGATTACGAGGAGCACAAGGCGTTTTGACGCCCTGCGCGCCCTGAGCAAAAGAGCTGGACCTGCCAGTTGCTGCCATGCTGGATACAAAAGGCCCTGAGATCCCGCTTGGGCACCTTCAAGAACGGCGTGGAGAAGCTGGTCACCGGCCAGAAGTTCACCCTGACTTCCCGCGAGGTCGAGGGGCACCAACGGATCTGCTCTGTCTCCTACAAAGAGCTGCCCGCGACGTTGCCGCTGGCGGCCGTATCATGCTGGACGACGGTCTGATCGAGCTGGGTATCGACGAAGTGAGCGACACCGACATCGTCTGCACCGTCAAGAACGATGGCAACCATCAAGACTAAAAGGGTGTCAACGTCCCCGGTGTGCACCTGTCCATGCCCTACATGAGCAACCGCGACCGCAACGATATTCTGTTCGGTATCGAGCAGGGGCTTCGATCTGATTTCTGCCAGCTTCGTGCGCAACGCCCGAGGACATCATGGAAATTCGCCACCTGCTGGACGAGCATTGCCAGCAACATCCGCATCATCGCCAAGATCGAGAACCAGGAGGCATCGATAACATCGACGAGATCCTGACTGTGGCCGGACGGCATCATGGTTGCCCGCGGCGATATGGGCGTTGAGATCGACTTTGCCGAGATCCCTCCATCCAGAAGAACCTGATCGACCGTGCCATGAGCGCCGGTAAGATCTGCATTACCGCTACCCAGATGCTGGATTCCATGATCGTGAACCCGCGCCCCACCCGTGCCGAGATCACCGACGTTGCCAACGCTATTTATGACGGCACCGGCGCGGTCATGCTGTCTGGCGAGACCGCTGCGAGGCAAGTATCCCGTCGAGGCCCTGAAGGCTATGGCCACCATCGCCGAGGCTACCGAGTCCGACTCAACTTTGATTCCTGGTTCACCACACCCGCGGTGAGAACAGCCGCCTGTCCGTCAGCGCTGCTGTGGGCCACGCTGCCTGCACCACTGCCAACGATATTGGGGCTACCGCTATTATCACCGCCTCCAAGAGCGGCGAGACCGCCCGCCTGCTGAGCCGTTTCCGCCCCGGACACCCAGATCATTGCCTGCGTGCTGGACGATACGACCCGCCGTCAGCTCAATGTCTACCGCGGCGTCACCCCTTGCTGATGGACTATGCCCTCTACCGACGAGCTGATCAGCATGTCGGTTGAAAATGCCAAGGGCGCTGGTTTGATCCAGGACGGCGATCTGGTCGTTGTCACCGCCGGTGTTCCGGTTGGCGTTTCGGTACTACCAACATGATTAAGGTCCACATGGTCGGTGACAGCCTGCTGGCTGGTGTCGGTATCGGCAGCCGCAACGCGGTATCGGCAGCCGTAGGGGCGAAGTTTGCGTCTGCCGCAGCGCAGCCGAGGCTGCCAAGAAGTTCAAGCCCGTGCCATACCTCAAACTCTGAAAAAGCCCGGCAGGCCCCATGGGCACACCCTCGCGGCGGAAGGTCATGCGGCTTTGCAGCACCTGCTTGCCGGAAAGGTGGAACGCATGTGCCCCGGTCTGTGCGGCCAGTGCCGGGATGTTTTGTGCCGTGACACCGGCACCTACCAGAATTTCCACGCTGTCCCCTGCCCGCTCCACCAGTCGGCCGAGAAGCTCCGCTCCCTCTGGGGCACTCGCCGCCTGACCGCTGGTGAGGATGGTACAAAGGCCCATGCTCCGGACCGTTTCCAGTGCCGCAAAGGGGTCGGCGCTGACATCAAAGGCACGGTGCAGGGTACACGCCACCGGGCGGCCTGCCTTTTCCGCTGCCCTGCGCGCCGCCGCATAAATGGGCCGCATGGCATCCGCATTCAGCTGCCCTTCCGGGGTCAGCACACCGGTCACGATACCATCCGCCCCGGCCTCCACCAGCTCTGCGGCCAGCTGTTCCATCTGGGCAAGCTCGTAGCTGTCGTAACAGAAATCTCCGAACCGGGGCCGCAGCAGAGCGCGCACCGGCAGGCCGGTCTCCGCCTTGACCTGACGCACCAGCGCAAGGCTGGGCGTTGTACCGCCCACGATCAGGTCGGCACACAGTTCCAGCCTGCTGGCACCGCCGCGTTTTGCTGCCAGTGCACTGGCAGTGCTGTCCACATACTTCCAGAACAGGAACGCATTTCAATTCCTCCCTTTTTGCCGGGCTTTGAACCCGGCATTCTGGTTTATTCTACCACGTTTTTCCGTTTTATAAAACCCTGTGGCAGCAAAAAAGCTGCGGCCCGGGTCTTATCCCTGCCGCAGCCTTTGTTGTTTTTTTCAGATCAGACCCAGCGCCTTGAACTCCTTTGCAATGCCGTCCTCGTATACCGAGGGAGCAATGCGGTCGCACCGCTTTTTCAGGTTTTCGGAGCCATTGGCCATGCACACACTGATGCCGACAACATCGGTCATCTGCAGGTCATTATCGCTGTCACCAAAGCCGATGGTATCTGCCAGCGTGCAGCCCAGATGGTCACAGATTGCCTTGATGCCGGTGCCCTTATCAAATTTGCGGTTGATGAGTTCACCATTCACAAAGCCATCGGTCAGGCGGTCCAGCTTGCTTTCGCAGAACACGAACTGGTCGGCATAGAGCTGCTTTTGCCTCGGCAAGGTCGCTCTCGTGGTTGGCAATGAACACGATCTTATACAGCGGTTCCCCTTTGTAATCGGAAAGCGGCAGGATGGACATGCCCTCTTCCATGGCTTTGCGCCAGCGTTCTGCTTCGCTGTTCAGCGGTGCATCGTTTTTTGTGGATAAATTTCCACCTCTCAGCCATTTTGCTTCCGCCAAAGGTGGCATCCCGGGCTTCCAGCGTGCACTCCACGCCATTGCGTACCAGCGCCGCGCGCACGCCTTCAGCCTGCTGCGGCTCCATGGGGATATCCACCAGAGTCTTGCCATCGCACAGCACATAGCCGCCGGCGCTGCACACTGCGCCCGCAAAGCAGTCGTGCCGCAGCAGCGGTTCGGTCATGCGGTGGTTGCGGCCGGTGCACAAAAACAGCTTGTGTCCGTTTGCTCTGGCGCGATCCAGTGCAGCCAGAGTGCTTTCCGGGATGAGCATATCACCCGGCGGCAGCAGCGTGCCGTCAATATCCAGAAAAATCAGCTTACGACCCATACTTTTTATCCTTTATCATCAAAGGGAGCCTCGCTCCACGATCTGATAGCCCAGCGTCACCTGACGCACAGGCCCACTGCTCCCATTTTCTTCCAGCATCTGCAGCAGGATCCGGGCAGCCTCCTGCCCCACCTGCTTCTGGTAAAAAAGCGCACCGTGGCCAGCCCCGGTTCCATCATGCTGCCAGCCCAGCTGTCGCCAACGCCTGCAAGACCCACATCCTGCCCCACATGCCGTCCTGCTTCCCGCAGGGCCCGCATGGCGCCAAAACCACCGTGTCAGTCACGCAGACCACACCGTCCAGATCCGGGCAGCGCACCAGCAGTTCCTGCATGCAGCGCTGGCCCTCCTCCATGGTAAAGGCGTTACAGCAGATGCGGGGCATCTGTTCGCCGTTCAGTCCGGCAGCGTTCAGCGCATCCTGCACGCCCTCACGGCGCTGCACGCCGGTGGCATCGTCCCGCTCTGTACCGCCAATATAAACGATCCTTTTGCGGCCATGGTCCAGCATCCGCTGGGCAAGTTCCCGGGCTGCAGTGCGGTCGTCGTTGTACACGCAGGCCACATCCTGAAAACGCTGGCCTGTTACCACCACCGGCACACGGCAGTTTTCAGCGCCTGCGCCAGCTGAGGAGTATAATAGCTGCCCAGCAGGATGATGCCCGCCACGTGGTTGCGCTGCATGGCAGTCAGATAGCCCAATTCCCGCTGGGCGTCCAGCTCGGTGTTTCCCAGCAGCATCAGATAGCTCTTTGCATCCAGCTCACTGGCAATGCCTGCCGTGATCTGCCCCACCGACTGGGAACCGATGCTGGGAGCGATCACCCCACCTGATTCACTTTTCCGGTGCGCAGAGTCTGGGCGGCGGTATCCGGGCGGTAGCCGGTCTTTTCCACTACCTCGTGGATGGCAGCCCTCTTCTGTTCGCTCAGGGGCCTCCGTTCAGGTAGCGGCTGACCGCCGCACTGGATACACCCGCCATTTTTGCAATATCACTGATGGTCATTTGCAGTACTTCTCTCTTTTTGGGATGCATTGTTATGTGTAAACGTTTGCATCCAGCTGCTGTCAGTTGCTTCAAAAGCGGAGGCGTGATACCGCCTTCCGCTGCTTCGTGCTGGCAGCACGAACTGGTGGCCATTGCTGCATTGTCGCCACGGCGTGATGGCTGCGTGACAAGGTTGGCCACGCTGTCGCGCCTGTCCCGGCTCGCCGTCATAGTAGGTCTCGCCAAGTTAGATATCGGTTGTGCACGGCGGGCTGCAGGTACCACGGCAGTCGTCCGCAGCGTATTGAGATGTCAACCGCCGCATTCCATCCATCACACGGTCTGCTCTGCAGCAGGTTCTTCCGGCTGTGGTGGACGGTTTCACGCCGGCACCCATATCCGGGTCGGCTCCTGCACGGGCGTTGGGTGCCAATGCGGGTAGGTTTTCACGGTGGGAAGAGGCGTTCCGGTCTGGGAGGCCAACTGGCTGCAGCAGGGTGTTCAGCGCGTTCTGCGTTGCGGATGCGGTCGCAGAGCAATACGTAACTGGAACGAAGTACATACTG
>VOFG01003737.1_pt1 | contig 22421 bp, 40 predicted proteins | sample 5384171 | NCBI WGS metagenome assembly VOFG01 (sample SAMN12384726, study PRJNA508395) | human gut metagenome | isolation source: healthy gut F | host: Homo sapiens | reverse complement strand
ATCAAGTATTGCTTCGTTCAGTTACGTATTGCTAGAGGTACTATTGAAGATCGACCACGAAACTTACCCCAGCATCCATTCTGCCATGGAAAAGGGAATTGCCTTGTACCTGCAGAGCGAGTAGAAGGATTGTTTTTAAAGCAGGATATTGCATGGAACACTACCATTGCTTCTTTAAAGCGGATGCAGCAAAATGAACACGCTGTCCAGAAAAGAAGAAATAAAACGGACGAGTCCATACAGCAGCTGCACGCCAAGGCAAACGGCCGAACCAGGCGTTTCAGCCTTAAGCGGAAACCAGCAAGAGATCATGTTATCCGGTGGATGTGACGGAGGCAGATGTGTTTCTTTTGGAAGAACCTACCCGGGGGTAATGACGTAGGAGCGAAAACAGAGGTGTATGAAGCCATTGGCGTTGTGTAAAGAAACCAGAGAAAGGCGTTGTAGTAGTATGTTCAGAGGAAGAGGTGCTTGGTATCTGCGATCGGGTCATTGACCCATGAAAAATGGCTGTATCGCCGCAATCTTAAACACAAGCGACATTCCCACAGAAGAAATCAAAACATTGATACGCAGTGTAATGAATAAGTATGCTGTATACAAGGATGTAGAGGAGAAAAAGATGGATAACAAAGATGTTTTGAAGAAAGATCGAATATAGAGATGAATAGGCATCATATTCGCATACATTGCTATTTACGGCCTTAAGTATTGCGTCTAATTTTCTGAAATTTTCAAATATCATGGTAGGTATCCGCCAGGCAGTGTATACTGCCATTGCAGGAGTTGCGATGACCTTTGTGATTTCCATGGGCGGTATTGACCTGTCCGTTGGTTCTACAATGCAGGTATTGCAGAATGATCCTTGCAGCCATATGATATTAAATGGACAAAATATTTATCTTGCGATCCTGGTAGTTATTCTGGTAGGTGCAGTGTCGGATTTATCAATGGTATTCTGGTCACAAAGCTTCGTATGGCATATTTTTATCGCCACACTGGGAACTATGAGTATATTAAGAGGTCTGATCTATGTATATACAGAAGGTATCCCGCCGTATGGCTTAAAGTATCCGGAAATCAAGGTATGGGGCAGGGATATATTGGAATGATTCGGTACTTTATCATCCTTACGGTTATCATTTTCGGTATCAGTGCCTATCTGTTTTGAAGGCGACAAAATTTGGGCGACATATTGCATCAATTGGAAGTAATGAGGAAGCTGCAAAAGCTGGTAGGTATTAATGTTGATAAGATTGGCATCCTGGTTTTCGTACTTAGCGGTGTATTTTGTGCCATTGCATCCTGGCTTCGGCAGAACATTATCTATGGAAGTACGCTGAAATGGACCTGCGTTGCGACGCTTCTTATTGGAGGAACCAGCATCGGGCGGCAAAGGAAACATGTTCGGAACAGCCACGGGGCAATCCCATGGCAACTATTAAAAACAGTTTTGAACCTGTTGAAATGTTAATACTTTCTGGCATCAGGTAGTTATCGGTCTGTTCATCCTGTTTGCAGTAGCTTTAGACAGTTTGCGGCAAGAGGTGTAAATTAAAGAAAACAAAGAAAGTAATAGCGGTAAATAGAATAATAGAGAAATGGCCCGGATTAAATAGTAATTGCAGATGATGAGATAAGCATTAGGCAGCTGATAAACCGACGATCCGTCCGCTGCCCAGAATGTGGGCGAAGCAGCGCGGATGGAATTCAGCTTATGAAACGGTCCAGGAGAAGCCAGACATTGTGATAACAAGTCTATCAGGATGCCCGGGCTTCAAATGGCGTTTGAGTTGATGCGCAAGGCCAGAGAGAATGATAAAGTAGATTTTATCTTGGCCGTGGATCATCGAGGTTCTGAGATATGCCCGCAGTGCTGTCCAGTTAGAGCGAAACGTTAGACTACTCTTTTAAAACCCATCAACAGGAAGAACTGAACCGGGTATTGAAAAGCCCGGAAAACTTAAGCGGGAACCATCAGAGACTATGCGAAAGCAACTGAAAACGTAGAAGAAAAACTGGCAAAGAACCAGAAGATACTGCGCCAGGAGTTATGATGCGTTATATTTCCTATGCAGAGCAGGAAATGTGCCGAAGGAGACGCTCATTACAGAATGGTTTGCCGGAGGCTGGCTGTTATACGGTTTTCCTTATTAAAACAGATGGTAATCCGAAAGAAATGGAGTGTATGGAGCTTGCGGAGTTCAGCGGAATTTGGAGATGTTTTCCGCTTCTACGTCCAGGAGATGCGTAGAGTCTGCCGTGAAATAGAAGTATTTTGTACAGGAAACAGCCTGTATGTGCTTACTAATACAGAAAAATGAAAATGTATTAAAAACACTGGTAAATTCCCTAAGAAACGGATTAAAAGCTAATGCTTCCGCTATCTGGCCTTTTGTATTGACCATTGCCATGGGAACCACAGAGACGCATCTGGGGGAAATTGGAAATAGCTTTACATCTGCCTATTACATGATATGGGAGAGAATAAAAGATCGGCAGGGAGAGGTGCTGACATGTGATCTTCAGATTTTAAAGAAGGAAATAAGGCCTCTTTCAGAAGAAACCCTTCAGGAAATAGAGCGTAGTATCGGTGCTTTCCAGATGCTGGAACTGAAACAGGTTATTGAAAACGAAATTGAAAATGGAAAAAAAGCTGGGAAAAACTTTGCTTATGGCTGGGCAAGAAAGCTTATACAACCTTATGGAAGCTTTCAGTCCGTGAGTGCGAAAAGTATGAGACAAGCCGATTCCAGGAAGTTGTTTGGAGGAAACCAGAGAAAAATGGATCTGTATAGGACAAAAGAGGAACTGGAGCAGTTTTGTGGAATTTTGCTGTCATTTACTGGAAGAATGTATCCGTCAGAGAAAAAAGCGGTGTAGGCAGAGTCGCCAGCAGCATCCAGGATTATCTGAAGGAACATTACGCGGAAGAAAAACCAATCTGGAAAAGATCGCGGAAAAAATAGGATTGACCAGTGCTTATATTAGTACTATTTTTAAGAAAGAAACCGGTATGACCATTACCAATTATCCGACCAGATCCGTCTGGAAAAAGCCAAAGAAATGATACGGGATACTAATATGACTATTTCCGAGATTGCCTGCGGTAGGATATGTGGATACCCGATATTTCAGCAAATTATTTATTAAAAAATGTGGGCATTAAGCCGGTAGAATACAGAAGGTTTTACGCAAAATGAGACAGAAAGATAAAACGACAGGCAAAGATATTAGCAGCTGTCAATCTGGCGGCCGGAGCAGGAGAAATCGCAGGATTGTGGATCTTGCATTACCTGTTAAAAAGGTAATAAGACGGAAGTGGTTATTTTGTGTGTATATCTGCTATCCCTCTGGTGGATATGGCGTAGGTGTGTCCGCCTGTTTGAAAAAGCCCTTTGATAGTCTGTTAGATGAGGCAGATGAGGCATTTCAAAATAAATATAAAAGCAGAAAATATGAGGACCAAGGCAGAAATGCATGCGCTGCAAAGCCAGATCAACCCTCATTTTCTGTATAATACATTGAAAAATATCCGGGCTACGGCATTGATGCAGGATGCAGAAGATATTGCCATGCTTACGGAAGCCTTATCAGCCATGTTCCGTTACAGTATTTCCAGTCCGGGAGAAACAGCCACAATAAGAGAAGAATTAAAGAACGTAAATAATTATCTGCTGATCCGGAAATACCGTTTTCTGGTAAGATAAATTATTATGAAGAGATTGAAGATTCGGAGGCGTTAGATTACCGTCTTCCTGTGCTAACTATACAGCCGATCATTGAAAATGCGGTCAATCATGGAGTGGAGATGTGTACGGGAGAAGGCTGCATCAGGTTTAAAATGTTTATGACGGATTACCATCTGATAATACGCATCAGTGATAATGGTGCCGGAATGGATGAAGATACCCTGGAAAGTTTACGGGAAAAAGCTGGACAATCCTCACGGGGAGAAGCATGGAAATGGAAAAAACTGGAAAAACAGAAGGCAGAGCAAAGGCACAGGGATCGGGCTTTATAATGTAGACCAAAGGCTTAAATTTTATTTTGGAAATACTTATGGTCTGAATGTAATGAGTACAAAAATGTAGGAACTGTAGTGGAGGTCATACTGCCGTTAAATGAAAACAGAATGTTTAAGAGCTGCCGGGATATGGGTGGACAGTGACCGGGTATCCAGCTTAAAAGAGTTTGGAATCATATTATATAGCGGAGAGATAACAGGGATGTTGGGACTGGTAGGTTCCGGCATTACTGTTGTAGCAGATGCATTATCTGGCAGAAAAAAACTGGAAAAGGCCAGATTTATATGGATCGTACACCTGTACAGATCCGAGGAATGGCTCAGGCGGAAAAAATGGGTATCTACGTAATATCAGAAAAGACGATTTTTTAGATGATTTGCGCCTGGAGGAAAATCTATGTCTTTCTCAGAGACAGGAAAGCATGGGAATCACATTTCCATCGGAAAAGCAGATCAGCCGGATACGCAGGTGCATGGAAGAGTTAAAGATACAGTTAAAATTAAAGGAATATCCGAAAAATTAGGCAGTTTGGAGTGTCACCTGGCAGAGATTCTCAGGGCATACCTTATGGGGTGTAGGATATTGATATTAAACCATATTGCAAACCGCTATACCAGAAAAGAACTGGAAAAGTTGAAAGATGTTCTAGATTTATTAAAGGAAAAAAGGGATTGCCATTTTGTTGTTAGAATCCAGTTGCGAGCGGGTCTGCAAAGGAACAGACTCTTGTATGTGCTACGAGGCGGAAGAGTGGAAGGTATATTTGAACGAAAAAGAATATGATCCGGGAAAGATAAAGCGTGTCATGTTGGGAGATTATGAGATACCGGATACCCAGAAGACCCAGTTTTTTATGAAAATGATAAAACACTTTTGTTAGAGGCAAGAGGCCTGGAAAGTACGGCTTTTAAGGAGCTTTGTTTCCAGGTAGAAAAAAGGGGAAGTGATAGGTTTCTGGGAAGAGGAAAATGGAATTTGTCAGCCTTTATTAAAAGTTTTATGGGGAGAAGAAAAAACAGTAAAAGGCAGCTTGTGGCTGGGGAGAAGAAATTAAAACCCGGCTGCGGTCACAGTGACTTTGTAAAACAGGGCATTGGCTATGTGGAAAGTGGTATGCAGGGACTGTTCCCAGGGCTGACGATGGCAAAAGAATCTGACTATCAGTAGCATAGGGCGTATGAGTGTGGGTGGTCGGATCCGGGGCGGACTGGAAAAAGCAATCGTAGCAGACGCAGCCGGACAAATGGGAATAGCCGTGAAGGAACTGGAAAAATCGGCGGCAGAAGCAGACAGCCGTGAAACTTATGATCTCCATCTACCGCTGGATCTTAAATCGCTGCCAAAGGTGATCATATTTCACAATGTGTTAGAAGGAGCGGACCTTTTTAATGCGTGACGGAATGGTGGAAGTTATTAATCTAGCTCATAAAAAGGGGCTTGGTTTCTTGCTGTTTTCTTCTAATAAAAAAGAATTATATGAGCTTTGCGACCACATTTACATCTTAAATAGGGGACAGATAGTGGAAGAACTGCGAAAATAGGGTATTTAAATAGATTTATTTGACTGATTAAATTGACATTTCAGCTTTAGAAAAATATAATGAATGAGAAAGATTGTTCGCAAACAGAAGAGCAAACCGTTCGTAAGCAGCATATGAAAAATAGGAGAAAAATATGGCATTAAAGAAGAAGCCGGTTACCGGCATGAAGGATATCACTCCTGCAGAGATGCAGATCCGCGAATATATTATGAACCAGATCCGCGAGACCTACAAGGGCTTCGGCTTTTCTCAGATCGAGACTCCTTGTGTAGAGCATATTGAAAACCTGACCAGCAAGCAGGGCGGTGACAATGAGAAGCTGATCTTTAAGATTTTAAAAAGAGGTGACAAGCTGAATTTAGAGACTGCAAAGGAAGAAAATGATCGGCAGACAGCGGTCTGCGTTATGACCTGACACTGCCGCTGTCCCGTTATTATGCAAATAACGCAGCAAACCTTCCAAGCCCTTTTAAGGCATTGCAGATGGGAAGCGTATGGAGAGCAGACCGTCCTCAGAAGGGCCGTTTCCGCCAGTTTACCCAGTGCGATATTGATATTTTAGGCGATCCTACCAGTCTGGCAGAGATCGAACTGATCTTAGCTACCACCACTGCATTAAGCAAGATCTGCCCGGACAATGCATTTACTGTAGGATCAACGACAGAGGTATCCTCTTTGGCATGGCACGTTACTGCGGTTTTGCAGAAGAGGCTATGGACAGTGTTCTGATCACACTGGATAAAATGGACAAGATCGGTTTTGAGGGTGTTGAGAAAGAACTTCTGGAAAATGGAATGCTCCTGAAAGCGTAAGCCGCTATATGGAGATCCTTCGTACTGTTACCAGAGATGCAGATGGTGTTAAGAAATTAGGTGAGACCTTAAAGGATGTTATGGATCCGGCTGTATGCCAGGGACTGGTACACATTATGGAAACTGTAAAAGATGTAGCAGAGGCTGATTTTGGTCTGGAATTTGACCCGACTCTGGTACGTGGAATGTCCTACTATACAGGAACCATTTTCGAGGGTTTCCATGGAAGGCTTCGGTGGCTCTGTAGCAGGCGGCGGAAGATATGACAAGATGATCGGCAAGTTTACCGGTATGGAGACACCTGCATGTGGATTCTCCATTGGTTTTGAACGTATCGTTACCATTCTCTTAGACAATGGCTTTACTGTTCCAGGGGCTGGACAGAAGAAGGCATTCCTCTTTGAAAAGGGAATTGACTCTGCTTCTTTAGCTGCAGTGATCCGTGAAGCAATGGAAGAGAGAAAGAATGGCGTTCAGGTTCTGGTAGCCCAGATGAACAAAAACAAGAAGTTCCAGAAGGAACAGCTTGGAAAAGAAGGCTATCAGGAGTTTAAGGAATTTTATAAAGAAAGCCTGAAACATTAATCATACTTATTAAACAGAAAGCTTATGAAGTAATATTTATAGAAGGAGGAAAATCATGGCAGAATCAATGGTAGGGACTGAAGCGGTCCCACAGATGTACAGAATTAACGTCTGCCCGCTATCGGCGAGAAAGTAACCGTCATGGGTTGGGTCCAGAAGAGCAGAAATAAAGGCGGTATTATTTTCGTAGATTTAAGAGACCGTTCCGGTATCATTCAGATCATTTTCGAGGAAAATGACTGTGGAACTGAAAACTTTGAGAAAGCTGAGAAATTAAGAAGTGAATTTGTTATTGCAGTAGAAGGCCGTGTAGAAGCACGTTCCGGTGCTGTAAATGAAAATCTGGCTACAGGTGCCATCGAAGTAAGAGCAGAGTCTTTACGTATCCTGGCAGAGTCTGAGACACCTCCTTTCCCAATTGAAGAAAAGAGCAAGACAAAAGAAGATCTGCGTCTGGAATACCGTTTCCTGGATCTTCGCCGTCCTGATATCCAGAGAAATCTGATCCTGCGCAGCCGTGTTGCTACCTGACCCGTGCATTTTTAGCAGAAGAAGGATTTTTAGAGATTGAAACCCCAACTCTCATCAAGAGTACACCAGAGGGTGCAAGAGACTACCTGGTACCAAGCCGTGTACATCCAGGTTCTTTCTACGGACTTCCACAGTCTCCACAGCTGTTTAAGCAGTTACTGATGGTTTCCGGTTATGACCGTTACTTCCAGTTAGCACGCTGCTTCCGTGATGAGGACCTTCGTGCGGACCGTCAGCCGGAATTTACGCAGATCGATATGGAGCTTTCTTTCGTAGATGTTGATGACGTTTTAGACGTAAATGAGCGTTTGTTAAAGAAGCTGTTTAAGGAGATCTGCAACTACGATCTTCAGCTGCCCATCCAGCGTATGACCCGGAGAGAAGCTATGGACCGTTTTGGTTCTGACAAACCGTGATCTTCGTTTCGGAATGGAATTAAAGAACGTTTCTGAGGCTGTTAAGGACTGTGAATTCGTTGTATTTAAGGGCGCTTTTAGAGAATGGTGGTTCTGTCCGTGGTATCAATGCAGAAGGACAGGGACATATGCCAAGAAAGAAGATCGATGCCTTAGTAGAATACGCAAAGGGCTTTGGTGCAAAGGGTCTTGCTTATATTGCAATTAATGAAGACGGCACCTACAAGTCTTCCTTCGCTAAATTCATGAAGGATGAAGAAATGGCAGCACTGGTTGCAGCTATGGACGGTAAGCCAGGTGACTTATTACTCTTTGCAGCTGACAAGGACAAAGTAGTATTTGACGTACTTGGCAACCTGCGTCTGAGCTGGCAAGACAGTTAGACCTGTTAAAGAAAGATGACTTTAAGTTCCTCTGGGTAACAGAGTTCCCGTTATTAGAGTATTCCGAAGAAGAAGGACGTTTCGTAGCAATGCATCATCCATTTACTATGCCTATGGATGAAGACCTTCAGTATATTGATTCCGATCCAGGCAGAGTACGTGCAAAGGCTTACGATATCGTATTAAACGGCGTAGAAATGGGCGGCGGTTCTGTGCGTATCCACCAGGCAGATATCCAGTCCAAAATGGTTGAGGTCCTTGGCTTTACACCAGAAAGAGCAAATGACCAGTTTGGCTTCCTGTTAAAGGCATTTAAGTATGGAGTACCGCCTCACGCAGGTCTGGCATATGGTTTCGACCGTATGATCATGCTTATGGTTGGCGCAGACAGTATCCGTGACGTAATCGCATTCCCGAAGGTAAAGGATGCTTCCTGTCTTATGACAAAGGCACCGGCACCTGTAGATCCAAAAGCAGTTAGGGGATCTGGGAATTGAAGTGATTCCAGAAGAAAAAGAAGAATAGGAAATGACAAAGAAGCCTCTGAAGAGTTAATTCTTCGGGGGCTTTTTCTGTTCTATGTATTGTTGACTAAGGTCCGAAAGCCACCGGTACACATGACAGATGCGCATTTGGGAGAAAATCCTTTGTTTGTGGGCTTGCGTCGCCTATTGTCAGAACTGCAGAACCAAACTCGCACGCTTTGCATGCTCAAACAGTGGTTCTCCGTTCTGACGCTATGCGCGCCCACTCACGGATTTTCAAACAAATGCTTATTCTGTCATGTGTACCGGCGGCTTTCTACGTTATTGGCAATAAAAAATGTAGGATTAAACCAATAAACAGTTTTCATGTGGGCGGGGGATTGTATTTAAGTACGGCATTTTTTATGTGACATATCCAATACAGTAGAAAGGGCTCACCCATGTATAATAAGCATTCGGTAGGCAATTTTGTCCATTTTGTGAGCATAGCTGGTAGGTTGGAGGCACTGTTTGAGCGAACGCAGTGAGCGAGTTTGCCGGAGACCTACCTAATCGGCGGCGGAGCAAAATGGACAAAATTGCCGTGAATGCGTTTATACATGGGTGAGCCCTTTTCGACCCTATTGAACTAAATTCAAAGTTTGACTCATAAAAATGGATCAGACTTGGAAATATATTGCTTTAGAAATTAATTTGTCAGTACACTAGACAGAAATACTTTTGATCATTATGCTGTTTAAAGCAATAAATCTTGCCATTCTTTCGGATAATTAAGTATAATATATGAAACGATGTACTAGTACATGACAGAAGATAAAAAAGTTTCAGCACACAGGAGGCATGATCATGAATCTGAAGGAACAGGAATACGTCTGTGCCCTGGCAGAAAACGGAACGATTACAGCAGCGGCAAAGGAGCTTTTCATTTCCCAGCCTGCATTAAGCATATACATTAACAATCTGGAAAAATCCCCGGGAGTCCGTTTATTTGAACGGGTGGGAAAGCAGTTTATCCTTACCTATGCGGGGGAGCAGTATGTGGAAAAGGCGAAGCTTATTTTGCAGCTGAGCCATGAACTGGATGAAAAATTAAAGGATATTACAGGAAATTACAGCGGACGCATCCGCATCGGGGTCCAGCTGCGCCGGGCGACCGGATTTTTGCCCCTGTTATTGCCTCTTACGAAAAGGAATTTCCAGGAGTGGAAGCGATCCTTTGTGAAGGAACCATGAAAGAATTAAAAGAAAGTATCCAGAATTTTAAAGCAGATCTGCTTTTATGCAATAGCGTAGACCTGCCTCCCTATATGAATAGTTTTGTGGTATTTAAAGAACATCTTCTTATTGCTGTCCCAAAAGACCATCCCATTAATGAAAAGGCAGTCTGGGAAGAAGGAAAAGTCCTTCCAAGTCTGGACCTTTTCTGGCTGAACGGGGAAAAGCTTATACTGGCAAAACAGAATCAGAGCATCCGCAGGGATTCAGAACGTATATTAAATAAAAATGGAGTAAGGCCGGGAAAAATACGGGAGATACGCAGCATAGAAACTGCCATGCAGATGGTAGGAGAAGGACTGCATCGGATTTAACCGGGAAAGCTATGATGTATATGAAAAGCAGGAAAATGTGCGGTATTATTGTATGCGTAATATTGACAGTGCCACTGATTTTGTGCTGGCATACAGGAAAGAAATGCCAGTGACCGGCTATATGCAGCGTATGATCGATATGCTTATGGCGCATGGAAGAGAATGTGAGAAAATTTTTCCACAGGCGATCCGGCAGCATGGATGTCAAAATGCCTTTTAATCCCAATATCGTCATTATTTATTAAATTTATATAAAGAATAAATAAAATTAAATATACTTCCATGCTTTAGCGTGATAAAATAATAAAAAGTACGGAAGGAGTATTAAAATGGCAGAAAAAAAAAAAAAGACATTTAAAATGCCTCACACATTTGTGATCATGATGGTCATCATCCTGTTCGCAACCTTACTGACCTGGATCATTCCGGCAGGACAGTATGTGCGTGTGGAAAACGCAGACGGAGTAAAGGTAGTAGACCCGGAACCAGTTCTCCTTTATTGACCGCTGTCCAGTTAACCCACTTCTGATCCTCTTTACATTGTAAATTCCATGTGTAGAGAGAGTAGATCTGATGTTAGTCATCATCTTCTCAGGCGGTGCGTTTGACCTCGATCAGCAAATCCGGCGCTCTTCATTCTGCAGTAGCCCGTGTTGCAAAGGTATTTCAGAACCGTCTGTATATCTTTATCCCGATCATGACTACCATCTTTGCGCGTTGATCTGTACCACTCAGGGTGTAAACCAGTTCATCGCATTTGCTCCTGTAGTTGTAATGATTACACTGGCAATGGGACTTGACTCCATTGTTGGTGCGGCGATCATCCTGTTAGGCGGCGCAGTTGGTTTTGCAACCGGTACTGTAAACCCAAGTACCACTGTTGTTGCCCAGAAGATCGCAGAACTGCCGCTGTTTTCAGGAATCCAGTACCGTGCAGTCTGCTTTGTGGTATTCCTTATTATTACCAATATTTATCTGGTAAGATATGCTTTAAAGATCCGCAAGAATCCAGAGTTAAGCCCAATGTATGACCTGACAGCCAGAATGAGCAGAAAGACCTGGATATTGACTCTTTCGGAACCATGGATGTAAGAAAAACCCGATCATCATCGCTCTGGTTGCAGCTTTAGCTGGTATGGTAGTTGGTTCTGTTAAGTTTGGCTGGGATATGCCGGAGCTGGCATCTGTATTCGTAGGACTTGGTATTGTAGTTGATTTATTGCAGGAGAAACACCTTCTAATATGTCAAAGGTATTTGTTGAAGGCTGTAAGAAGATGCTGACAGCTGCTATGATCATCGGTCTTGCAAGTGCCATCGCAAGTATCATGAGCGCAGGAAAGATCGTAGATACTGTTGTATACGCACTGGCTTCCTGCCTGCGTCACACACCAAGCTTCTTTATGGCTCCTGCAATGTATATTGCAAATACACCGTCAACTTTGTAATTGTATCTGGCAGTGACAGGCGGCAGCTATCATGCCGATCATGATCCCGGTATCTGATCTGTTAGGCGTTACCCGTCAGACCAGTGTTCTGGCATATAATTTCGGTGATGGTTTCTGTAACTATATTCTGCCTCATTCTACTGCTCTTATGGGTATCATCAGTGCTGTTAACATCCCATATGACCGTTGGCTGAAGTTCATTTGAAACTGTTCCCGATCTGGGCAGTTACAGCATGTATTATGACAGCACTGCCCAGGGTATCCATTTAGGACCGATGTAATGTCCGGAGGAAAATTTTATGACAACGAAAATGAATTATTTGAAAAATTGAAGCACAGAAAGAAAAACTGTGGAAATGGCTGATTTTATCTTTGATCATCCAGAATACAGAGGCAAAAGAATACCAGGCATGCGATCTTTTTAACAAAATATCTTACAGATAATGGTTTTTCTGTAGAAAGAAGTGTAGGTGGATATGAAACTTCTTTCCGTGCAGAGTGGAAACATGGGGAAGGCGGTCCCGCGATCGGTATCCTTTGCGAGTATGACGCTTTAGAGGGCTTAGGACATGGATGCGGCCATCATATGCAGGGGACCGTCCTGTTTAGGCGCAGCAGTTGCTTTTAAAGGAATGTGCAGGAGAAAGAGCCATTTACACTGGTAGTTTGGCACACCGGCAGAGGAAACCCTTGGTTCTAAGTGTGATACGATCAAGAACGGCTGTTTCCACGAGCTGGATGCAGCGTTTATGATGCATGGAAGCCCGACTACCTGTACAGATGTAAAGTGTCTGGCAGACCAGTCCTTTAAGGTTACTTTCCATGGAAAACGTGCCCACGCAGCACTGGCTCCGGAACAGGGACGCAGCGCTTTTGATGCTCTTTAGTAGCATTTAACGGTATTGAATTTTTAAGAGAGCATGTGCCGGATGATGTGCGTATGCATTATACCGTAGCAGAGCTTCCGGGACCGGCTAATGTAGTGCCTGTAAAGTCTGTAGGTAAGTTTTCCTGCGCTCTTTCTCCAAGGAAGAGTTAAAGGGTGTTGTGCCGTTTTAAGGACATTGTTAAGGGCGCAGCACTGATCGCAGGTGTTGATTATGAATTAGAGCAGACCAGTGATTTCTACAATAAGATCCCGGTTCTTAAGTTAAATGAGCTTCTATGGAAAATGCAAAACTGGCAGGTGCTCCAAGACTGGCACCACCAAGAAAAGACCGGTTCCACTGATTTTGGAAACGTTATGTGGCGAGATCCCCAGGTTCCCTGTATCCGTGTAGCTTTCGTACCGAAGGTACATCTTCCCATTCTCAGGAATTTGTAGATGCAGGAAAGACACAGGCTGCAAGAGACTGCATCCTCTATGGCGCCAAGTCCATTGCGGGAGCTTCTATGAATCGACAAAGCCGGAGCTGATGGATGAAGTAAAGGCTGAGTTTGCAGAAAACAAGAAAAAGTTCAAATAAAAGAATAAGTAAGAACAGCGATCCTGGTAAGACGGGCTGCTAAGAAAAGCAGAATGTCTTACCGATTTTGATACCGTGGTTACAGTCCACCATATGCCAACTGTAACCTACCAGAGTCAAAATTTTAGAAAACATATTGACATTTATATGGGTTGTATTATAATGCAAATATAAACATATGAACAATTATTCATACAAAATATTTATGTGAATACAAAGGAAAGGAGCACCGCCTATGGCATTAAAACGATGTAGAACACTGCGAAGCATGTCAGATTCACGAAGATGTGGTAAAGCAGTGACAGACCATATGCCGGATGAAGACCAGCTGTACGATCTGGCAGAGGTTTTAAAAAGTATTTGGGGATTCTACCAGGATAAAAGATCCTTTATGTGCTGTTTGAGGCAGAACTGTGTCTGTGATATTGCCCAGTTGCTTAATATGACCCAGTCTGCTATTTCACCAAACTGCGGATCTTGAAAGCAGAACCGCCTTTGTAAAAACCGCAGGGACGGAAAATCCGTTTTTATTCCCTTTGGCCATGTAAAGACGATCATCAGTCAGGAATGGAGCATATCCAGGAGTAGTGAACAAGCTGTTTTATTAAAAGAATATTTTATATCAGGAGGAACAAAACTATGAAGAAGAAATTTAAACTGATGGATCTGGACTGCGCTAACTGTGCTGCAAAGATGGAGGATGCTATTAAAAAATTGACGGCGTAAATGATGCAACAGTAAGCTTTATGATGCAGAAACTGACTTTGGATGCAGATGATGACCGTTTTGATGAGATCTTGAAAGAAGCAGCAGAGATCGTAAGAAAGTAGAGCCGGATTGCAAGATCGTTATGTGATCGCGGTATAAGGAGATAGCCATGACAAAGAAACAGAAAACATGCTCACACGTATTCTGGTGACTGCAGTGCTGTATGCAGCGCTGGTGGCAGCAGCATCATATGAAAATGATCCCTGCTGTGTTTGAAGGCTGGAAGCTGCTGTTTTGTATCTCATCCTTATTTTGTGATCGGCTGGGATATTCTTTATAAGGCAGTGCGGAATATTAAAATGGTCAGATTTTTGATGAGAATTTTCTCATGGCAGTAGCGACCATTGGTGCTTTTTTTGGAGTGAATGAATATTCTGAGGCAGTGGCTGTTATGTTGTTTTATCAGGTGGGCGAGCTGTTCCAGAGTTATGCAGTAAACCGTTCCCGCCAGTCTATTACAGATTCGATGGATATCTGCCCGGAATATGCCAATATTGAGGAAGACGGGCAGTTAAAGCAGGTGGATCCGGACGACGTGGAGGTTGGCGATATCATCGTGATCAAGCCAGGCGAGAAGGCATCCCACTGATGGAAAAGTTGTTTTTGGTGAGTCTATGGTAGATACTTCCTGCACTGACCGGTGAGTCTGTTCCAAGAACAGTGAAGGAAGGGACGATTTGGTAAGCGGCTGTGTCAATGGAAATGGGCTTTTGAGGGCGGAAGTTGCCAAGGAGTTTGATGATTCTACTGTAGCCAAGATCCTGGAGTTGGTGGAGAATGCCAGTAGCAAGAAAGCCCATGTGGAGAATTTTATTACCGGTTTGGTGTAAGGTATTATACACCGGCTGTAGTAATAAGTGCAGTTGTATTGTGTTATCCCTCCGTTATTTGCAGGTCAGTCATGGGCTGAATGGGTACGAAACGTGTACATTCACGGGTTATCTCCTGTCCTTGTGCCCTGGTTATCTCTGTTCCAATGAGTTTCTTCTCTGGTATCGGTGCTGCTTCTAAGGGTGTTTCTGGTGAAGGGAAGCATATCTGGAGATCATGTCAAAAGCTTCATACAGTGGTATTTGATAAGACAGGTACGCTGACGAAGGGTGAATTTAAAGGTGGCTCCGGATCTACAGTGTGGATGAGGAAGCAGATACAGCCGGGAATGGAGAAAATGAAAGTGGCGAAAGTGCTGAAAATGGCACAGATACCAGAAGTGAAAAGCAGAGAAAGATACTGAACTGGCTGCACTGGCTGAAAGCTTATTCGGATCATCCGATTCACGGTCTATCAGGGATGCATGGGGAAAGAAATTGGACCAGAGCAGAGTAAGTGATGCCGGGGAAATCTCCGGTCATGGCGTGAAGGTTAAGATCGATGGGAAAATGGTACTGGCAGGCAATGGCAAGCTGATGGATGAGGAAAGAATTTCTTATACGGAGTGCGATTCTATAGGTACAGTTGTATATGTGGCAGAAGATGGCAGATTCCTGGGCTCGATGGTCATTGCAGATGGCATCAAGGATGGTGTGAAAGATGCGATCCAAAGAGACTGAAGCGGGCTGGTGTTTCTAAGACTGTGATGCTGACTGGCGACAGACGTAATGTAGCGAGGCAGTAGCAAAAAAGAAATCGGTCTGGATGAGGTTCATGCCCAGCTGCTTCCCTGGTGATAAGGTAGATGCAGTGGAATCGATGATGAAATTTCTTCCGGAAAGTAAAAACTGGCTTTGTTGGTGATGGCATTAATGATGCACCGGTGCTTTCAGGGCGGATGTGGGAATCGCTATGGGAAGTATGGGGATCGGATGCGGCAATCGAGGCTGCGGATGTGGTGCTCATGGATGATGATCCAAGGGAAAGATCGCGGATATTGTAGAATCTCCGGAAAGACTATGGGGATCGTTATGCAGAATATTGTGTTTGCACTGGGGGTTAAGTTTGTGGTCCTGGCTATGGGGAGCTTTTGGTGTGGCGAATATGTGGGAAGCGGTTTTTGCGGATGTTGGTGTTTCGGTGATCGCGATTTTGAATGCTATGAGGGCGTTGAAAGCGTGATGTGCCATGAGAATCTGGGAGATTGGTGATGGATGGGATTTTCTGAGTTGTGACAGGCTGGAAACTGGCAGCTGTGAGGTTGTGAAGCGTGAAAGAAACGGCCTTACATTTCACTTATCATTGTCCACTGGCTTTCGATTTGGCACCTGTTCGCCTGCATCGGACTTTGGCCGCTGCATTCGGACAGATGCACTCAAGATGGACAATTGATAAGTGAAATGACGGCCTGCGTAATCCATAATAAAATTTTAAATTGCGTGAAGTGCGTAATAAAGCTCCTGTAGGGAATGGTTAGTGTTCTTTACAGGAGCTTTTATAAAAAAGTAACCGATAGGTGTCAGTGCTTCCACCCGCTTATGGCGGGGTGAAAACACTGGTTTCAATGGTTTAAGCATTTATTGATAGTAGCAATAACTTTTACGAGGTCTAATGGTTTTGCCAGTGTTCTGTCATCCCGGCCGCTTTGACTTTCAGTCACCGTTTTCGGTACTGGTAAGCATACAGCAGGGAAATTTCCCAATTTTGTAAGTTGTATATTATAGTATAGCACACAGGGACAGTAAATCATAAGGGGATATGTAGAGAAAGATAATTATTAAAAAATGAAAAATTCTGCAACATTTTAAAAGATGGCTGTATATAGAGTAGAAAGGTAATAAAACCTAATATTTTATAGATATGAAAGGACTTATAAAATGAAAAAATTAATGTTAATTTTAATGTGTGCAGCAACAATAACCTCCGTGGCTGCATGTGGAGTCAAAGAACCTGTAACGCCAGAGGTAACAAAAGCAGTAACAGAAACCAAAACAGCAGAAGAACAAGAAACGGTTGGTGAAACTGTGGGTATGCCAAATCCATGGACAGACTATAAAAGCTTACAGGACGCAGAAGACAATACCGGATTTTCCATTACAGTTCCAGAAAACATCAATGGTTATACACGAACCATGATCCAGACACTGGACAAAGAAGTCATCCGGGGCATTTTACGAAAAAATGATAATTCAGATGAAACAATCCTGATCAGAAAAGGCATTGGCTCCGATGATATCAGCGGCGATTACAACAAATATAATGAAAAAACCAGCTGGATATAAATAATTATCAGGTAACAGAACAGGGTAATGATGGAAAAGTTATGCTGGCAACATGGACAGATGCAGGCTATACTTACTCTGTAAGCACTCCAGAAATCAGTGCAGGAGAAATGGAAACCATCATCCGGCAGATAAAGTGATGAGAATAGAGGATTAAATGATGAACAGTACCAACAGAACTAGCAGCATCAGCATTTTTCCAAAACAAGCATCGATTTTATATGGCAGCCATTATTAGATGATATCATCGGCAGTATTGCATACATGTTTGCGGCCATACTGTCAATAAAGGCAATAAAAACAGAAAAGACACCGGCAGATACCTTGCAAAACATATCAGCCATAGAAAACGTATTAGATACCTATGGTAACGCAATCCTGCGACTTGCATACTCCTACATCCATAATATGAGCGATGCAGAAGATATTTTACAGGATACCCTTATAAAGTACATGCAATCATCCCCCCCGCTTTCCTAACGGAAGGCCATAAAAAAAGCATGGCTTCTTCATGTAGCAGCCAACTTAAGTAAAAAACAAAATAAATTATAATAAAATCCGGGAAACAGACGAACTGGAAGAAACGCTGGTTAGAAGAAAAAGAAGATTCAACCTTTGTATGGGAAGCAGTAAAAGCATTGACAGAAAAATACAGAGAAGTGCTCCACCTCTACTATCAGGAAGGTTATCCCATCAAAGAAATCAGCAAGATTCTAAACCGCAATGAAAATAGCGTCCGGTCCGACCTGAAACAGGGCAGAGAAGCCTTAAAACAAGTATTAAAGGAGGCGTATGATTTTTGAGTAAGTCATATCATGAGATCATGGAAAAATAGAAGTTACCGATGAAATACGCACCCGTATACTGAATAATGTATCCAAACAGGTTTTCAGTATTCCACATAAGGAGATTACATTCCCACATCTGTGGAAAATGGCATCTATTGCTGCCTGCGTTGCACTCTTGCTCATCGGTGGAACCATGATGAAAAATGCTTTTATCCCACCACCCCATCCCCCCGATCAGGAAATGGTAGGAGCCGGATACGGAATGGAAGAATGTAAGTCTCTTACGGAACTTTCCCAAAAAGCCGGTTTCGATGTAAAGGGCATTCCCGAATCAGTCATCCCATTTAAGGTTGAGTCTATCTCTTACACCTGGTGCTGGAACGAATTTGCCCAGATAGTCTATGAGGGAACAGATAATTCTTTAACGTATAGAAAAACTAGAGGAACAGACGACATTTCCGGTGACTATAACCAATATGACCATGTATCAGATATAATGATAGACGGAGTAAATATTACCGTAAAAGGCAATAAAGACTTGTATAATCTGGCAACCGGGCATACAAATGATTATTCATATTCAATCAGTCTTGATGAGGGCATTGAGCTGAAAACAATGTCAGAACTTCTTCAGAATTGTATGGATTGAGTATATATATGTTCCTAACGGGCTCTGTACACAGGCCGTATTTCACTTATCGATTGTCCAATATCTTGAGCGTAGCTGTCCGAATGCAGCGGACGTAGTCCGATGCAGGCAACAGGTGCATGTCGAAAGCCAGTGGACAATGATAAGTGAAATGTTAGGCCGTTTCTTTCACAACTTAAAACCTCATACTGCCAATTTCTCAGAATTCACATTCTCACAGCTGTTCACTGATCCAGCGCACCGCCAACCCCATCCAACTCTCACAATAAGGCTCCAGATATTTCTGATCGATTCCCTGGGTTTCTTCTGTTCCAAAGGGCGATCCCATGAGGTCCCACCGGATACAAATGTGCTTCCACGTTTACGCCAGCCTTTCTTAAAGCCTGTAAAAGCAACAGACTGTTCTCTACCGGCACTGACTGATCCGTCCAGGTATGCCATAAAAAGTTTTTGGAACCTGAGGACCCACCTGATACTCTAAGGACAGAAGCCTGCAAGTTCCACATCTTTCTTAGAAGCCTCAGTCCCCATAAGACATTCAAATGACCCTTTATGACAATATTCTCCGGAAGTGATAACCGGATAACAAAGGATCATCCCATTGGGCTGTATCATCTCCGGCTTCACTTCCAAAGCCTTATACAGCCATTCCCTTATTCCAGAAAGTTCCAAGGCAGCACGCCAGATGTCCGCCTGCAGAAAATCCGGAAACAGCGATCCGCTTTACATCTACATTCCACTCATTTCCATGTTCACGTATCAGCTTCATGGAAAGCGCCAGCTCCATAAGTGCCCGTGGAAATACATCCGGCGCCAGGCTGTAGTGAAGCACAAAGACATGAAAACCAGCTGCCAGATACTTCATAGCGATCGGTTGATCTTCACGTCCCGAAAGTTTATGATAGCCGCCGCCCGACAAAGCAGGACAGCCGGTCTTTTTATCCGTGATCCCTTCTACCGGTTCCAGGATATAAGCAGTAAGATTCGCCGGAGTACCAAAAACAGGATTTCCGGTCTGTTCAGGATCCACTGCAATAGAAATATGTTTTACTTTCATATGTACACGTCCTTTCTTTGGAAAGATTATTTCATCGGAAAACTCTCATTCTGCAAAAAAAGACGGCCACCACCAGTGACCGCCCCTGTCCTTCTTTTTTCAAACTATTTTTGTTTATTCATCTTCTTTCATATCAGCAGGAAGCCTCATTTCCCTGTGTGATATGCTTCGATCGCCTGAAGCTTTGGGCACTGAGTACATGCTCGATCTTGCAGGCATCTTCCACAGCTGTCTTTTCATCCACGCCCAGATAGATCAGCCAGTTAGACAGCATAATGACGTTCATACATTTTATTAGCAATATCCTGACCGGTCTGTGTCAAAGTAATGTGGCCCTGGTCAGTCATGTGGATATAGCCATTTTCGCGCAGGTTCTTCATGGCAACGCTGACACTTGGTTTGGAAAGCTTAATTCATTTGCAATATCAATGGAACGCACGTAAGGCTTATGCCTGCTTAGCATAAATATAGTCTCCAGATAATTTTCCGCAGATTCCTGTATTTTCACAACAACACGTCCTTTCATCAGATCTCAAAGTAGCCGTAGAGCGCATCTGAAAATCGCGGCAAAAATTTTTTCAGACACGCTCCCACTAAGTACAATAATTTTAACATAGAAAACCATATTTACAAGTAATGGAAATGGTAATAAATCCTTATTGATAAAATTCCCTGAAAAACAAAATCTGGCATGGAAATAAGAGGCCTGGTGGAACTTTAACTGGGAATTACTGGGCTTTAACTTCTTTCCACATTTCATTGTAAATATTATCTGTATCATCTCCAAGATAACGGAGGATCTCACTGTTTTTCATTGCCGGGGAATCCATATCTGGGAACAGGGCTTTGTTATCCTGAAGCTCCTTATCAGAAAGCTCATAAGCGCCTGTATTCGAGTAGAATACGTAATGTAGTCAAAGTTTTTCTTTTGCAATATCCGGACGGCACATGAAATTGATCCATTGTTCTTGCAGCTTCTTTGTTTTCTGCATTTTTGGAATTACCCAGGAGTCGATCCAGAGTAGTTCCTTCATCTGGAACCACATATTCCAGGTCATAATTCAGGCCAAGCTCCTCAATCTGTTCCTGGATGTAAAGCATTTCGCCGGAGTAGATCACACCTTCCGCAGCTTCTCCATTAATCATTTTATCTCTTACCTGGTCGATAACATAAGCCTGGACAAGGGGTTTCTGTTCGATCAGCATATCTCTTGCCTGCGCCAGTTCTTCCGGGTCAGAAGTATTTAAAGAATATCCTTTCTGTTTCAATGCGATCATAAATGCATCACGGATACTGTTCTGCATCAAGATCTCATCTGCCAGCTTGGGATCCCACAGGTCAGCCCAGCTGGTTGGCTCTGGTACGCCTAACTGTTCTAACATCTGCTTATTATAAAGGATACCTACAGTACCCCAGCAGTAAGGAACGGAATACTTATTGTCCGTGTCAAATCCTCGACATTTTCCAGTAAGGATCCCCGATCTCGATCTGCATTGGGATATTATCATAATCCAGCTCTGCCAGTATATTATTATCGATCATTCTCTGGATCATATAGTCTGAAGGGCAGACCACATCGTATTTAACTCCCCCAGCCTCTACAACCCGGATACATTTCCTCATTGGTCTCAAAAACATCATAGATAACGGAAATGCCCGTTTCATCTTCAAACTGGGTAATAACATCCTCGTCAATATATTCGCCCCAGTTATATACTTTTAAAGTACCGCCGCCGTTTTCTGCTCCTGGAACTCCTAAAATAGCAATGGATATCACACAGGAGCCTACAGCAACAGCTGCGGCAGCCCAGAATGTACGCATTTTCATGATAGCTTAGATCCTCCACTCTCCGATATTAGTCTTTTTCCGGCTGTTTCCGAAAATTTGCAATAAGCAGTACCACCAGCACCACCACAAAGATAACGGTGCTTAAGGCATACATGGAAGGACGGATACCGCGGCGCACTTCACTGTAGATCGAAGGTAGACAGAGTATTGATACCGGCGCCCTTTGTAAAATGGGTGATAATGAAATCATCCAGTGACATGGTAAATGCCAGCAGGAAACCGGAGAGGACACCTGGCATGATATCCGGAAAACTACGGAAAAAGGCATAAGCCGGAGAAGCGCCAAGGTCTAAAGCCGCCTCATAGGTGGAGCGGTCCGTCTGCTTTAATTTCGGCATAACACTTAAGATAACATAAGGAATGTTAAAGGTGATATGGGAAATGAGCACGGTCTTAAAAGCCAAGGGAGATCCCAAAGGCAATAAATGCAAGCATCAGTGAGATACCGGTGACGATATCCGCGTTTAACATGGGAATGTTAGAGAATTCCCATAAAAATATTTTTTGGACACAGGCTTCATGTGGTTGATGGCGAGGGCTGTCACAGTTCAATGACAGTTGCCACCAGTGCGGAGATCATTGCCACAAGCAGTGTGGTGTATAAAGGCGTACATGATCGCCCGGCTTTGGAACATCTGTGTATACCAGCTAGGGATGTAAAGCCGCCCCAATGGGTCATGATTTTGACTGGTTAAAAAAGAAAGGACCATCATGGTGAAGATCGGGGCATAAAAGGAAGATAAGGATAATCACTAAATAAAAGTCGAAATAAACTTCCGAAACCGTTCTTTGCCTTTTGTCATTAGAATGCCGTCCCTTCTCCGTTTTATCATATTTTGCAATCATGGCCATACTGATAAGTATAAATACCATTA